>JACKZZ010019835.1_pt1 | contig 16482 bp, 4 predicted proteins | sample 8027871 | NCBI WGS metagenome assembly JACKZZ01 (sample SAMN15724774, study PRJNA655200) | protist metagenome | isolation source: fluorescence activated cell sorting (FACS) single amplified genomes of... | place: USA: West Boothbay Harbor, Gulf of Maine | collected 2000-07-19
CCGCCAACGCAACATGCACCACATGTACCACATGTACCAAAACATGATGGGTCTAATGGAAGAAGAGCAGTCAAATAATTATATGTATATAAACATCAGCATATCATGTTTCAAGGATGTCAACTTTGTAAATTAACTGTCATTACAAGGCAAACCAACATAAAATGGGCAAGTATAAAATAATATACTAGAATTTGTCTTATTAAAAATGAATCATAATTGAAATTAATATATTGATATCTTGCGAATGAAAAAGCCATTTTTATGTAAGTAGTTAATACGTTAATACTATTGTTAATATTTAACCACTTCACACTTCACTATCTTTACACTATACAGATCTCTTGATAATAATAGTTCCTAATGTGACATCTCTTAGTTTTGAAATGATCTATTTTCAATAAAAATAATAATAATTGATTTGTGACTCTATAGATAGATAAGGTCTTGGGTCAAATATGTCTATTTTTTGTTAAAAAGTTGGTTCTTTTAAAAAGACATGCTTTTGAGAAACCCCAAAACGAGACTTGTGAATTACTCAAAAGAACTCTTTTCCTAAGGTTTTTAAATTCAGTTTTACTCAAGTTTGCAAATTTTAGTTGGTTGGTCCAAATGGCAAGTCCTCCAAAACCACCAATGACGCGTATGAAGTTTCCTTGCGATGACTTCGTCGAAAGACCTCGTTTGGAGCCTCCAGCTCCATCATCAGAGTATGCTCAGAATAAGATTCCATGTCCTTATACTATGGTTACCAATCCAAAGTTGGTAGCATTACGTGAAGGTAAGATGTTAGGTGGTGCAGCTGTATGTGGCAAAGCTGCTGGATGGTCTGATTTGTGTATGAATTGGAATGAACCATCTGCAGCTCCATCAAGTTTTCCATATTTTTCACGTGGTAATGATTCTATGCGTAGTTATATTACAACTTTATTTAATACAGAGATTACAATGTATGATGGTGCAATGGGAACAATGATTCAAAAAGAGAAAGATTGGCTTGATGAGGCAGCTTTCCGTGGTGAACGTTTTGCAGATTGGAGTTGTAATGTTAAAGGTAATAATGATTTATTAAGTCTTACACAACCTCAATGTATTAAGAAGATTTATTCAGAATATTTAGACAGTGGTTCACGTTTAATTGGTACAAATACTTTTAGTTCTACAACAGTTGCACAAGCTGATTATAAGATGGAAAGTTTAGCATATGAATTGAATTATGCAAGTGCTCGTTTAGCACGTGAAGCTTGTGACGAGTTTACTAAAAAGGATCCTACCAAACCTCGTTTTGTTGTAGGTGCATTAGGTCCTACAAATCGTACAGGTAGTATTTCTCCTAGTGTAGAAGACAGTTCTATGCGTAATGTAACATTTGATGAGTTAGTAGATACTTATTTAGAGCAAGTAGTTGGTCTTGTTGATGGTGGTGCTGATATTTTAATGGTAGAAACAATTTTTGATACATTAAATGCTAAAGCTGCTTTATTTGCTATTGGTGAATTTTTAGAGATGGCTGAAAGAGATATTCCTGTATTTGTTTCTGGTACACTTGTTGATTTAAGTGGTCGTACATTATCAGGTCAAACAACTGAAGCATTTTATGCTTCAATTCGTCATTCTAAACCAATGTGTGTTGGTTTAAATTGTGCACTTGGTGCTACACAAATGGTACCATTTGTAAAACGTATGTCTGATTGTGCTGAATGTTTTGTTCATGTTTATAGTAATGCTGGTCTTCCTAATGCTATGGGTGGTTATGATGATACACCAGCTGATATGGCAAAATATAATGAAACATTTTTTCAGAATAATTGGCTTAATATGGTTGGTGGATGTTGTGGTTCAACACCACCTCATATCGCTGCTATTAAAGCCAAAGTTGAAGAGGGTAATTATAAACCTCGTCAATTACCACCTATCCGCCGTCCTAAGATGTGGTTATCTGGTTTAGAAGATTTAGTTGTTGATGATGTAGTCAATCATCTTGGCATGCCATTTTTAAATGTTGGCGAACGTTGTAATATTGCTGGTAGTTTAGCATTTAAAAAATTAATTTTGAATGGTAAATATCAAGAAGCAATGGATATTGCTAAAAAACAAGTTATTGATGGTGCTCATGTTATTGATATCAATGTTGATGATGGTATGTTAGATGGTCTTGCTGCTATGCAGAAATTTGTAAAAATTGCTATCACAGAACCAGAGATTTCCAAGGTACCATTTATGTTAGATGCATCTAAATTTGAGATTGTAATAGCTGGTCTAAAATGGTGTCAAGGCAAACCAATTGTAAATAGTATCTCATTAAAAGTTGGTGAAGAGCTTTTCAAGGAGCATGCTACTTTATTGAAGAAACATGGTGCTGCAGTTGTTGTTATGGCATTTGATGAGCAAGGTCAAGCTGCTACAGCAAGTGAAAAAATCCGTATTTGTAAACGTAGTTATGATATTTTAGTGAATGAAGTAAAATTTCCTCCAGAGGATATTATATTTGATCCAAATGTTTTAACTATTGGTACTGGTATGGAAGAGCATGCAAACTATGGTGTTGATTTTATTGATGCTACTAAAATAATCAAAGAACAATGTCCTTTTGTAAAAATAAGTGGTGGTGTTTCTAATTTGTCATTTGGTTTCCGTGGTGTTAACAAAGTTCGTGAAAGTATTCATTCTGTATTCCTTCATCATGCTTGTGCTAATTCGGGTATGGATATGGGTATTGTTAATGCTAAAGAAATGCTTGCATTGGATTCTTTAGAACCAGATATGTTAAAACTTTGTGAGGATTTAGTGTTCAATAAAACCCCTGAAGCTACAGATGAAATGCTCAAGCGTACTACTTGGGAAAAGGCCTGTGTTACTGCTCGTAAAAATGGGCAACCATTACCTAAAAAACCTAGAGTTGTAGCATTGACTCCTCGTATGAAGTTTCCTTGCGATGACTTCGTCGAAAGACCTCGTTTGGAGCCTCCAGCTCCATCATCAGAGTATGCTCAGAATAAGATTCCATGTCCTTATACTATGGTTACCAATCCAAAGTTGGTAGCATTACGTGAAGGTAAGATGTTAGGTGGTGCAGCTGTATGTGGCAAAGCTGCTGGATGGTCTGATTTGTGTATGAATTGGAATGAACCATCTGCAGCTCCATCAAGTTTTCCATATTTTTCACGTGGTAATGATTCTATGCGTAGTTATATTACAACTTTATTTAATACAGAGATTACAATGTATGATGGTGCAATGGGAACAATGATTCAAAAAGAGAAAGATTGGCTTGATGAGGCAGCTTTCCGTGGTGAACGTTTTGCAGATTGGAGTTGTAATGTTAAAGGTAATAATGATTTATTAAGTCTTACACAACCTCAATGTATTAAGAAGATTTATTCAGAATATTTAGACAGTGGTTCACGTTTAATTGGTACAAATACTTTTAGTTCTACAACAGTTGCACAAGCTGATTATAAGATGGAAAGTTTAGCATATGAATTGAATTATGCAAGTGCTCGTTTAGCACGTGAAGCTTGTGACGAGTTTACTAAAAAGGATCCTACCAAACCTCGTTTTGTTGTAGGTGCATTAGGTCCTACAAATCGTACAGGTAGTATTTCTCCTAGTGTAGAAGACAGTTCTATGCGTAATGTAACATTTGATGAGTTAGTAGATACTTATTTAGAGCAAGTAGTTGGTCTTGTTGATGGTGGTGCTGATATTTTAATGGTAGAAACAATTTTTGATACATTAAATGCTAAAGCTGCTTTATTTGCTATTGGTGAATTTTTAGAGATGGCTGAAAGAGATATTCCTGTATTTGTTTCTGGTACACTTGTTGATTTAAGTGGTCGTACATTATCAGGTCAAACAACTGAAGCATTTTATGCTTCAATTCGTCATTCTAAACCAATGTGTGTTGGTTTAAATTGTGCACTTGGTGCTACACAAATGGTACCATTTGTAAAACGTATGTCTGATTGTGCTGAATGTTTTGTTCATGTTTATAGTAATGCTGGTCTTCCTAATGCTATGGGTGGTTATGATGATACACCAGCTGATATGGCAAAATATAATGAAACATTTTTTCAGAATAATTGGCTTAATATGGTTGGTGGATGTTGTGGTTCAACACCACCTCATATCGCTGCTATTAAAGCCAAAGTTGAAGAGGGTAATTATAAACCTCGTCAATTACCACCTATCCGCCGTCCTAAGATGTGGTTATCTGGTTTAGAAGATTTAGTTGTTGATGATGTAGTCAATCATCTTGGCATGCCATTTTTAAATGTTGGCGAACGTTGTAATATTGCTGGTAGTTTAGCATTTAAAAAATTAATTTTGAATGGTAAATATCAAGAAGCAATGGATATTGCTAAAAAACAAGTTATTGATGGTGCTCATGTTATTGATATCAATGTTGATGATGGTATGTTAGATGGTCTTGCTGCTATGCAGAAATTTGTAAAAATTGCTATCACAGAACCAGAGATTTCCAAGGTACCATTTATGTTAGATGCATCTAAATTTGAGATTGTAATAGCTGGTCTAAAATGGTGTCAAGGCAAACCAATTGTAAATAGTATCTCATTAAAAGTTGGTGAAGAGCTTTTCAAGGAGCATGCTACTTTATTGAAGAAACATGGTGCTGCAGTTGTTGTTATGGCATTTGATGAGCAAGGTCAAGCTGCTACAGCAAGTGAAAAAATCCGTATTTGTAAACGTAGTTATGATATTTTAGTGAATGAAGTAAAATTTCCTCCAGAGGATATTATATTTGATCCAAATGTTTTAACTATTGGTACTGGTATGGAAGAGCATGCAAACTATGGTGTTGATTTTATTGATGCTACTAAAATAATCAAAGAACAATGTCCTTTTGTAAAAATAAGTGGTGGTGTTTCTAATTTGTCATTTGGTTTCCGTGGTGTTAACAAAGTTCGTGAAAGTATTCATTCTGTATTCCTTCATCATGCTTGTGCTAATTCGGGTATGGATATGGGTATTGTTAATGCTAAAGAAATGCTTAGTATTTCTGAGGTTGAACCTACCTTAAAAGTTCTAGCTGAGAATTTGGTGTTCAATAAGTCTGCAGATGCTACAGAGGACATGTTAGTTCGTGTTACTCTTGAAAAGAAGATTTTGGATGATATCAAGAAGGGAATAACTTCCACTGGTGAACCTGCGGTCAAGGAAAAATCATGGAGAGATGAAGGGTGTGTCGCGCGTTTGAGTTATGCTCTTATCAACGGTATCACTGAGTTCATTGAACAAGATACAGAAGAAGCACGTGTTGCAGCTGAAGCACCTCTTCATGTAATTGAAGGTCCTTTAATGGATGGTATGAATATCGTTGGTGACCTCTTTGGGGCCGGAAAGATGTTTCTTCCACAGGTTATCAAATCTGCGAGGGTTATGAAAAAAGCGGTTGGTTATTTGTTACCTTTCATGGAGGCTGAAAAACGAAATAAGATGATTGCAGAAGGAAAAGATCCTGATATAATTGATCCCGATGACACATCAGCTTTTGCTGGCACTGTTCTCATAGCTACTGTGAAAGGTGACGTGCATGATATTGGAAAGAATATTGTTGCTGTAGTTCTTGGTTGTAATAATTACAAAGTTTATGACTTAGGAGTAATGTGTGCATGTGATAAAATATTAGATGAAGCTCAACGTCTTAATGTTGATGTTATTGGGCTATCTGGTCTCATCACACCTTCATTGGATGAAATGGTTACTGTTGCAAAAGAGATGAAGAAACGTGGAATGAAACAACCACTTTTAATTGGTGGTGCTACTACAAGTAAAATGCATACTGCTGTTAAAGTTGCCCCATCATACGAAACATGTGATCATCCTGTTATTCACGTTCTGGATGCATCACGTTCCGTCTCAGTTGTATCTAATCTTTTAAATCAAGAAAAGGAGGCTTACGTCGAAAGTATTATGGAGGAATACGATGAAATGCGTCAAGACTACTACAATGGTCTTGAGGATCGTGTCTACGTCCCATTAGCTACTGCTATTCAGAAGAGAAATAAAATTGATTTCATAGCAAATCCTCCTGCGCCAGCACCCAAACAAATGGGTGTTACTGTTGTAGAAATGTCACTTAGAGAATTAGTTCCATTTCTCGATTGGAATCCATTCTTTCAACTTTGGGAGTTGAGAGGAAGATATCCCAATCGTGGTTATCCTAAAATCTTTAACGATGCTAAAGTTGGCGCAGAAGCGAAAAAACTTCACGCTGATGCTCTTGCTATGATTGAAAATATTATTGAGAACAAGACACTATGGGTCAAGGGAGTAGTTGGTATTTTTGCTGCAAATACTGTTGGAACTGAGGATGTTGAAATTTACACTGATGAAAGCCGCACAGAGTCAAAAGCAACTTTCTGTATGCTTAGACAACAAGCAAAAAATGATGATCCAGATAGTACTTATGACTCTCTAGCTGATTTCATTGCACCTAAGGATAGTGGAGTAAAAGATTATCTTGGTATGTTTGCGGTATCTTGTTTTGGTGCTGATGAAGCTGCTATGATACATGAGAAGGCTGGTGATGATTACACCAAGATCATGGTACAAGCACTTGCTGATCGTTTTGTAGAAGCATTTGCAGAGGCTGTACATCGTAAAATGCGTATCGATACATGGGGATATGCCCCAGAGGAAGATGTCAGCCATGCCGATATGTTGAAGATTAAGTATCAAGGCATTAGACCTGCGCCAGGATATCCTTCTCAACCTGATCATACTGAGAAACCTGTGATGTGGGATCTTTGTGAAGTTGAAAAACACACAGGTATCACATTAAGTGATAGTTATAGTATGATGCCTGCAAGTTCTGTTTCTGCTCTTGTATTCGCTCACAAAGACAGTCATTACTTTGCTGTTGGACAAATAGCTAAAGACCAAGTAGAAGACTATGCAGCCAGAAAAGGAAACGATTTAGACCATACAGAAAGATGGTTAGGTCCAATATTAGGCTACGAAAACTCGTAGTTTAATAGTATGGTGTAATATTGGCAGGTTCTATAACTTTTCATTGAAATAAAATGATTAGATGGTAATCCCCCAATCTATTGCATCAAAAAAAACGAAAAAGCCTAAAGTTTATCAAATATTATTAATTTAATTAAATGAAATGGAACATATTTATATTACATCACACTCCTCTATCATCTATGTTAGAATCACCTAGAAAATCACAATTTAATAATAATAATTGCTTAAGTGACTAGATTACAAATTAGAAAAATTTAACTGTAAACTAGGTGAAGCCAGACAACAAATCACAATTTAACTATCCAGTGAAACAATTTTCATGAGAATTTCATCCTTTTCCAGATACAGGTTAAAGATTATTTTAGCATTAGGGTTCAGTTTTTGGTACCATGGCGCTATCTCGAGATGATTTCATTGCAATGATGACTTCAGAATTAAAGAAACAAGAAAAAGAGCTTGGAACATTGGCTGTATCACCATCTTTGCTACCTTCAGAAATAATTCGTAAACTTGCATTTGACTTCCCAATAGTTTCTGCATCTGATATTGATTTGCTTGTAAATGCATTGAATACAGATTTAGAATCTCGATCATTAAATTCATCAAATTTGTCACTATGTTTATCGAAAAAATTCATGTCCAATTTGACGTATCTTGCAAATGGCAAACAAGCTACAGAAGATGCTGAATTTGCAAGATCTATACGAAAACTTTGTATATTTACTTATTTAAGTTTACCTTGCTATTTGTTAAAGTGTACATGGAGTGAATTGAATTCGTTTTTTACTTCACCTTCATCACTTTCTTCAGTAGATGCTGATGACGCAGAGGACACTGTTTGGAGCCACTTAAATAGTTCAGCACAAGATAAAAATGATTGGATAACTTTATCAAAGAAATTGATTTCATTTCTACGTAGTGTATCTGCATCTTCTTTATGTTCATCAGTAGTTGCAAGTAAAGATTGGTTTATTGACTGCATGATGAATGAAGATGTACTTTCTTCAATTGAATTCACTTTGAAAAACTTAAATGACGTTGTTTTGCATTTTCGCAATAACGTTAGTTTTAATGAATTCGAAAAAGATACGAATACCAATACTAATTCTAGTACAAATACGAATACTAATACTAATACTAATACTAATTCTTGTGTTCCCAATTACGAGTTGTTACCTGCTGGTGCATCCACAACAACCTCATTCATAGAAAGTATGCAAACTCTTGCAGATCGAAAGACTCATGATGATTCGATGTCTGTGAAAGATTTGGCTTTGTCTTTGAAAGAAGGATGGTTACATTACGTTTTCGTTTGTAGGGATGTTATTGTGCAATGTCCTCATCTTCTTGTTGTTTGGTTCCCTATACTCTTTAAAACTATCGTCTCTAAGGACTCGTTATCAAGTGATTTTCCAAATGCAAGCGAGTGCCTTACTGTTATGGTTTTTGCAAATGTATCAGGTGCTCTAACAACCGAATTAATGGGCCATAGTGAACCTCAAATTACACTTGATATTGCACAGCGTTCAGCGAGAGAATCGTTGCGCTCAATACTCACGGGTAATAGTAGTGGTAATTGTGGTGGTGGTATGAGCAAATTATCACTAACCATATCTAATTTAGTTGATATATGTGATAGAATGATTAAGCATTCAGGTGATGGTGGTGCAGAGGCTGCACTTTTTGTTATTGATATTGCATCATTATATTTAGATGGTATGATGCCAGCAAAAGGTGTAGTGAACTTACCATTACTTACTCGTTGTCACAAAATATTGATAGAATCACGAGCATTAGTTGTGATATCGGAAATGTTCAACGTTGCAGTCATTCCTACTTCACATGCAGCAGTTCGTGGAATTCTTCCCCGATTAATGCATATATTGACAATAGCAGCTTCGCAAGTACCTAGTACTGCATCTTATTTATTAAGATTACCATCATTTTATGAAACAGTGTGTAGTTATATGCAACAATGCACTTCAAATCTGAATGTTCGACTACAACCAACAGATATCATGCCTTTAATACTAGGTTTGCTGCGTGCAACGGGTGCAAAAAAAGAAGTTATATCTGAACTACAAGTATTGTATTGCAATGGTATGAGCTTCATAGAGGAAAAAATTGCCATTGACGTGGAAGTTGTTGCTGATGCAAATGAAGATAATGATTTGGAAAATGAGGCGGACCGACCTTCAACCGATCCAGATGACCTCTTAAAGAAGCAAAAGACTGTTTCAATAGCAGGTTTGACTCGTATGTTTCAAATACTTACGTTACAACACACTGGTGGGTTGACAGCTTTACAGGAGCTTGCGTTATCATCAATAGGAAAAGAGGTGATACAACGTCTTACTAAACTATCTAGAGAAGCTCAACGCAACACTAGCACAGATCTAAAGAAAGTCAGTAAGGCAGTCTTGAGCTATCTTGAAGGTAATAGAACTAATAAAGTGGATTAAAAACTTTAGCACAGTGCTTTAATAACTTATATATTGTACATTTTATACATACTTATTGCAAAAAAATACAATGTTTTACCACTATAATTATCCTCTCTTTTTACTTGTTGGTTTGTCTTCAAGGCAGTTGGGCCAGATGTAAGTATTCCACATCTTATAAGCATTTTCATTCTTAAGGAAGTTAATTGCTGAATTGTTTGATTTTTCTGGTGCATCTAAGTCAATTGTATGGTCGTCATCGTCCATCAATGGATCCTTGTCGAATTTATTTTCATCGCATAGCACAAATTGCATAAGAGCTCGACGAGCAATTTTGTTAGCTTTACACCCTTCTTTCTCTTCCCCTTCTCCAGAATAAAAAGTCACTCCAAAATTTCCTTTTTGAGGTAATCCTGCAATTGTTGCCCATGGTGCTGTAACTTCAAAACCAGGCGTAGGATCCATATCACGCTTCCATTGGAATTTAGGTTGCGGTAAATTATTCCCAGGTTCAACTAAAGACAAATATATTAATATTCTCGCTACAATAGCTTCTTCACGGCGTGCAAAGTTCAATTCTATTGTACCTTCAGGCTTTGCAGGATTAAATAGATTGAGAAAGCCTATACGATTCCAAAAACAAGCTGCATCACGAGCACTAAAAGTTTTGATAACTAACTCAATATTATGAGGATCAACAATCCTTCCAAAGAGTGCTACGGCACAGTGCACTGTATATGAACCAAAATGAACTGACTGTAGTTGATCAACAAAAGGAATCTTACTCAGTATAAGTGCAACTTGACGACAATCAAGCCAAATACTACTAAAAGTTTCTTCTATTACTTCACAGAAACGGATAGCTTTTGCTGCTTTACTGATTTTATGAGACATTGGCCCGTCGATAAGTGCTTCCAAACGAGCACGCAATGCTTGAATGCCTGATTGAGAACTTTGAACCTCTGGGAGTTCTAAAGATGCAATACTTAGATCATCTTCTTTGTGACCTGTTCCAGTTTCCATATTGACAGCTTGAACAGTTTCAACTTCGTGAATCGTTTTAGGTATGGGAATTGGACTTACTGGTGATAGTGACTTTTTCCCTCCTACTATAGGGGAAGCAGGTGCACTTGAAATTGGTGAAGTTGTTGCTGTACTTGATGGAGTTGGCAATAGATCATCTGCTGTCACTTCTCCTGGGGCAAAATTTACACTAATGACTTCCTGCTGTGCGTAATCTTTGAGTTCATTTCGACGTTCAAGTAAATTATCATAAAATTCATCTCCAGCAATGCCTTGTTCAAGTGATTTCTGGCGAGGACATTCATAAGTACTTCTGCCACCTTCTTTACGCAATGCATTTTCTTGTTGTCTTCTTGTAGAACCAGGCATAAGAACTTTACTAAATGTAATATTTCTTTGGAATCTTGCAAGTAAATTTGCTGCTGCAGCTTTTTCTTCCTCATTTTTAAGAAGATATAAATTAGACATCACATTTAGCAATCTTGTATCTGGTAAATGTTTCTCATCAACCGAAGGACCTAAGACACCACTAAAATCAAATTCAAGTATACCCGATTGGGGCATTGGTGTAAAGCGTTCTGGCGTGATTTCAATTGGATTTTTATTGAGAAATTCATTTCTAAAAGAAGTCCAATTGCCATGTTGTGAAGTATCGCCAATTCTACCATATCCACACCAGCATGCCATAGCACGTTTGGTATTAAATCTAGAAGATTGTTCAAATAATCTAGACAAACAAATTCTATCGTATTCTTTACTAAGATCTAACTGATAGAAACCATTGCACATACCAAATATTGTCTTTGATGCGGGACCGAGGATTTGCTTAATTTGTGCAACTTTATTTCTATCTTCGCCTGTTACTTTGCTGACTAACTGACGTGCTTCTGCATTAGTTTTCATTTGTGGTAAAAGACGCGCAACACTAGCCGCAAAGTTTCCACTTTCCTTGTACAAACGCTTAAATAGTGATACACCTTCACTATATCTAATTTTCGATGTACGCACTGCCTCATTAATAAGTTGAGAATCACCCATCTTTATTGCCATTAAGAGTGCATTATTTTGATCTGTCGAAGTTAATACTGAGAAACTCTCTTTTTCCTCAAATCCGTCAACTACAGTCAAATTTAGCATGCCAAAGCGTGGAGGTATATATTTTTTATGCTTTTTGACATCTTCTTTGAGACACATCATCGGATAAGTAGTCATTTCTTTAACACGAGCCGCTGCTTCACGAGATTGAGCTTTTAACATGTCCAAAAATTCTTCTTTCGTCATGACACCTGTTCCATCTAAATCAAACAATGCAAATATTTCTGCCACTTTATCTGGCTCTGATGCCAATCCAAGACGTTCTATAACTATTCCAAGTTCCTCACGATCAAGATCTCCTCCACCATCTATATCTGCTTCTTCGAACAACACTTGCCCTTTCTTGTGATCACTCGCAGCAGCCAGTATAGTACGGAGCCCATCAACTACAGCATGTTGCTCTTCATCGAAAAAATCTTCTTTGTCATTGGCTAAACCTTGTGCAAAAATGATATCTTCTTTTGGACCGAACTTCTTAACAACACTTGTACCTTTTCGTACATCATAATTAGTGCGGTCTTCTTGAAAACTTGACTTGGCTATGATATAAGAAGAATGACTTGCAACTACCTGCAAAAGTGAAAATGCTACCGCACGTTCGAAGGGCAAACTCATATCTAAAGAATAACTACGACAAGGGGAAGCTAAGTCGAACCAACATCGATCATCACGCATAACAGTGTTACAATTCCTTGCAGTTAACTCAACTCTATTACCTATAAGCATGGGTACTTGCATAATCATTTTTGCACCAGCTTCACCTATAGGATTTTCATCCAAAGATATCCTTTTAATAGCTTGATTTTGACATATTCCAATACAAATGGTAACACAAGCTGTACTACCGAGATTATTATTATCCAATATTATAGTTTTTAAAGTTCTATTATCAAGAATAGAATCCCCTAGAATTTCCCCAGCTTCAGATCCTAGACCATTATATGACAAATCAATATAAGTTAATGTTTTATTTTTTCCTAATGCGCTGGCAAAGTAATTTGCTGTTTTTTGTCGAATACCATTCCAGGCAAGTTTTAAGTAAGTTAATTTACACCCTTTAGTCGTTAGGAAATCAGCAAGTGCAACACCGCCAGTCCTAGCACCTGGAATACTTTCTGCGTTTCCCAATAGATTATTACTCATATCTAATTCGTGCAAACCTTGATTTGTTTCCAAACATTCTACAAAAGAAGCACATTCACCATCATCTACATCGGATGCATCCAAAACCAAACGATACAGTGGACAATCAGGTGACGAAAGATATGCTGCTAATGCCTTGGATGCTCTTTCGTCAATTTTATTTCGACTTAAATTCAATTCTTGGAGTCCTTTAATGCGACTACATGCAGTAATGAGTGGGTATAGAGACTCATCTGTCAAGTTATTATCACATAGATTGATACTTTCAATAACAGGAAGTGTCACTAAACACTCAGCAAATGCACAACCCATCTTATCTCCTATACCAAAATGACTTAAGTTAATAATACTATTAAAAGATTTACGCATAACTAAACTAGGTAATGGTGCTAGACCTCTATCAATACATGCAGCTATAAACTTCGTTCTGGGAGAAATATCACCAACATTGTCTGCTGTATCATTAACGGTACCAGTAATAACTGATGCACTTGTAATACTAGGAAGATGCAACTCATACATTGTATCTTGGAGCGATGTTGCACCTTCCATAAAACTGTTTAGTTGCTGATTGTTTATTTTTTTCTTTGCATCAAAATGTGAATGTGGCGTACCAGAAAGAAGCATTGTATCCATATCTCCTTGACCTTTCTTAAACATGGAAGCATCTGCTGTCCAGAGAGATGTCTTATCCAATCTCTCTATTGATGATTCACATTCTAAAAGGTTATTATAAGGGCTTATTGATCGCTGAATAGTTCTAGGTGTTATGGCAGGACTTCCCAATGGACTACCACGAGGAATACTGACTTTGAAACTTGGAGAAATCACTCTTCCTTCATGATGAGGCGTTTTCAAGATACCAATATTGTCACCACCTTCATTAAGTCGACTATCCCAACCGCTTCTATTACCTTCTGGACATCCTTTTTCTTCTTCCTCAGGTTGTTCTTCATTGTCAAAATTCTCGCATTCTAAGTCATCTGGGTTCACGGCAGTATTCACCCATTGCTCCTCTTCATTTCTCGTCATCTTTACGTGTGCAAATGCCAAATTAGAATTAAACATTTCCCTATAATGATTAAAAAACCCAGATCTTGCATCTTTTCCAAAGTATCTATCAACTTTATTGACAGGTACTGTTAGCGAAGTACCATCATGAACACTTGGTAGAGTCATTGACGTTCTATTTTCTTGAATTTGTCTAGTACGTGCAATACTATCTATTGTGACAGCATCGTCCATATCTTGTTCACCTATAGCCATACTCATACCCATGTGCGTCTCAGCACTACCACTTGTACCAATAGTACCTACAATTGATGTTGTTTTGATGCTACCTGATTGTTGAAGAAGGTAAGGTAAGCTTGTACTTGATGGAAATACATGTGCAGGATTTGCTCGTAATTCTTTTTTCCGGTAAGGTTTCCTTTCTTTTGGTCGATTTTTCACTACCTTCCAGTCATGTCCATGACAATCAATTTCCATTTCTTCTTCTTGATGCTTTCTATCAACCTCTGCCTGTGCTGCTTTAGCTAAACGACGAAGCTCATTTTCCTTATCCATGGAGACAGTCGATGCATATTCATCTAAATCTAAATCTGTAGTTGCTGCTTCTACGGCTTCGGTATCTATTTTTGGCATGAACATAGTAGACATAAAACGATTGTTCAATGCATTGTCCTGAAATCTAACTTCGGGGTTATTATGTTTTGCTTTGGCTAATACTATTTTTAGGCATACAGGCATTGCATTTTTCATTTTCTTTTCTGTACTCATACCCACATCCGTATTTGTTTTCTTAGAGATTGAAGTAGATATTAATGGTTTAATTCTACCATCTGATTGATGAGCAAGACGATTTTTCTCAAATTTTGCATCATGCTCAGATGATAGTGTTTGGTATAACTCTATATTACCTGGATCCATATTGAATCAAATCTTTTTATTCTTTAATAAAACTATATTACACCAAAGAGTATACTTATTACGCAATGAAGCAGTAGTTACGGATGATCAAAGATCTATTTTGTGTGCTTTAATTCTATGATTAAAACTATCTTTCTCCTCTATTCATCAATGATAGACAATTAAGCCTTGCAAGTACAAATAAATTGAATTTAAATTCTCAAAAACAAACAAAGGAAAAGAAACAAACACCTTAATGGGTGGGATTGTGGATTGTGGGTTATTGAATTTTTTTTTAATGAACTTGGCTCTACACTAAATTTTGATTACAGAGAATAAAGTACTCAGTTGCAATTAAGTTATTATTAAAACTTTAATTCTCCGTAACCAAGGGTACAATGTCAAGTAAAAAGATTGAGAACGTATTTGACGAAGGTAAAGCACGAATTGAAAAGATTAATGAAAATGTAAAGAAGCGTTTACGTAAAGTGTTAACAGGAAGTTCAACAACTAAAGTTCGTGATCATTTGAAAGCAAAAGTTGTTGAAATCGAAGATCGTCCTAAGTTAATTAAAACATTTGATAAAGTTGCATTTACACTTGGAGTATTAAATATTTGTTTTACTGAATATTTTGTTGTTACAGAACCAGCAAAATATTGGATGTGGTATAGTGTTGTAGTGCCAATTTTATTATTTAGTCGATGGCGTCATTTTAAAGCGAATCAAATGCAATATTTTTTATTAGATTTTTGTTATTCAGTAAATATATTTAGCTTTGTTCATTTATATTTGCTTTATAATAAAAGTTATAGTGATCAAGTATTTCGTGTAGCATTTATTCTAGCAACTGGGCCACTTCCAGCCGCAATTCCTGTATGGATGAATTCTTTTGTATTTCATGATGTGGATCGTACAGTATCAGTTTATATTCATACATTGCCAATGTGTTTATACTATACATTACGATTAAGAAGTGATCATTTATGTACGGTACCTTTGGGTTTTATAGATTATTTCTATTCAATTTTGTTTTATTTAGCATGGCAAGTCTTATACTTAATACAAACAGAAGTATTTGATAAAGATAAATTAGAATCTGAGCATCTATTGACATCTTTAAAATGGTTATCTGGAAATACAAAAAATGCTTTGAGTGGAAATGTTTTAAAATTTTGTAAAATGATTGGAATATATGGTAAAGATGAGACATTCCAGGAAAAGGAAATGAGAACAAAACTAGTTTTTGTTGCATCACAAGCAATATTTACAATAACAAGTATGATACCAACTTATTATTGCTGGATATCACCTGGTTTCAATTTGTTATTCATATGCGCAATTTTTACAACAGCAATATGGTTTGGTGGAAGCTACTATGTAGATGTGTTCTCAAAAAGGTATGTTGCTTCATTAGAAAAGAAAGAGCGTGCAAATGCTAAAGAAAATTATACACATACAATGACAAAGGATTGTATAGATGAGTATGAGAAAACAACTAGTGATAATAGTAACGATTGTAATATGTACTGTACCGATGATTTGTTAAATATTGATTAAAGAAAGGAAATGTTGTGTTGTAGAAGTAGAAATAGCAAGTTATGTGTATGTGAATCGAATAAATAAAAGAGTCTTTTTCATAATTTTGCATTCTTTTCATTAATTTACAAAAATATATAATTACTAACAATTCTGTAATATTTCCATCACACTTGTAAGTGCCATAGCATACACAACCAAGACACACAACGAAGCTGATGTACTCATTTCCAATGTATCAACACATATATTCACTATGCCTGTCATAACATTGGCCAAAAGAAATACTAGAAGTGATTTCTTTGTGATTTTTTTCAATATTGTCATATTTTCATAAT
>JACKZZ010019893.1_pt1 | contig 16472 bp, 8 predicted proteins | sample 8027871 | NCBI WGS metagenome assembly JACKZZ01 (sample SAMN15724774, study PRJNA655200) | protist metagenome | isolation source: fluorescence activated cell sorting (FACS) single amplified genomes of... | place: USA: West Boothbay Harbor, Gulf of Maine | collected 2000-07-19
ATATGAATTATTATATTATTAATTACACTCTCGTGTGCGCTCTTCTTAAAAATCACAATGACGTGAAGAAGTCTATATAGACTATTCATAGAAAATTGGGAGAATATGAAGTATAGGATAGCGAGTGTATTGCAATTGATAGCTAACCCGAACGTTGTGTATTCGCCCGTGTATGCGCGCTTGTGTTTGTGTGTTCGTAAAAAGTTAAAAAAATAAATAGAATAAGTAAAACATGGCTAATTTTGCAAAAGATTTAATGGCGGGGCAGGGTTGTTCTGTAGACGGGTTGACACAATCTCGTAACCCAATGGGTAATTTTGTTGATGCAGTCTTTCAGGGGCCACAAGGGGCGAAAGGGCAAATGATGGGACCAAGAGGGCCGATATCAGGTCCAGGTGCAACAATGCATGCTGCTATGAGAGAAGGGTTTCAAGGAAATATAACTAAACAAATAAATCCAATGACAGGTCCAACTCAAAATTGGGGCAATAACTTCACACAACAGGCGCGAGCGGTGCAACCATCACCACCACCACAAGCAATGCAACAGCAACGCGGCCGCACAATATCTGCCCCGACACAAAATTGGGGTGCTGAATTTAAGCAAAATCCAAATACGCAATACGGATCAGCAAGACGAATGAAAGGACGAGGTAGTATGCAAGGTCCACGGGGGGCTATGCGAATGCAAACAAATATAATGATGCGGCAACAAACAGCAATGGCGCAGCACTCGATGATGATGCAGCAAACTATGATGATGGCACAGCAACAACAAATGATGATGGCGCAGCAAATGCAGCCACAGCAGCAAATGATGATGCAACAAACATTTCAAAGATCTCAAGAATCACGCCCAGAAATAAAGGAAATAACCCACGAAGATAAAAATATCACTGTTGTAAAAAAAGACGATCAATCAAAATTATCTAAAAGTGAAATGAATGCAACCAGGCTAACGGCTGCTGAAATGACAAAAGTCCTATCCCAAGATCAAGACCCAAAATATCGCCAATCTGAATTTTTCCAATTTATGTCTCAAATACGCGATAATGAAGTCGAATTTGCAGGCAACAAAGTGGTTGACACACCAGAAAAGCAAGACCATATATCAGGAGTATGGGATCAGCCACCACCACAAGTAAAACAAGATACGATGCCACAGCAACAGAAAATGGGTATCGGCACGAACATGAATATGTCTGCGATCAATAGCATGACTGATAAAATGTCGGCTGCATGGCGCGATAGCATGGATGGAAAACAGGTAAATTTTGAACAAATATGGCAGGAAGCGACGAACCAAGTTGTAACTGAAAATATGTACACATTTGCAGAAACAAATAAATTTAAGGAGCAAAGCAATTTATTTCAACAAGGCATAGAATTGTTTAATCAAGGAGAAATACGAGATGCCATATTAGCATTTCAAGCCCATGTGCAACATGAAGTTGACGATAGCAGTGAAGGTTGGCGCATGTTAGGAAAGTGCCATCAAGAACACGATGAAGACCGCCAAGCGATTGAATGTTTAAAGCGTGCTGTGGAGGAAGATCCATACAATTTAGATGCACTGTTAGATTTAGGTGTTAGTTATGTAAATGAATTAGACTCTCAAAATGCATTGGAAACTTTGAAAGGTTGGATTGATCATCATCCTAGTTTTCAAGGGATGAAATATACCCCAGACGCGTATAGTGATGGGACATTAATGGACGAAATTATGCAGTTAATGTTGCAAGCAAGAGAGTTTGACGCAACAGATCCAGATGTACATATAATATTAGGCGTTTTGTATAATGTTTCCAGGGATTTTGATAGTGCTGTCGCGTCGTTGCGTCAAGCTTTATCGTTGCGCCCGGATGATTACTCATTATGGAATAAGTTAGGTGCTACACAAGCGAATGGAAACCGTGGATTAGAGGCTATGCCAGCATATGAAAAAGCGTTGCAAATGAAACCAAAATATGCACGCGCCTGGTTAAATATGGGAATATCCTATGCCAATTTGGGAAATTATTCCAAGGCAGTAAGAGGATATTTAAAAGCTTTAAAATTAAATCCCCAAGCAAGCCATGTTTGGAGTTACTTGCGTATTGCATTTACTTGCATGGAGCGATTTGATTTATTAAAATTAGTTGATGAACGGAATGTAGATTTGTTTAAAGATTTTTTGTAAAAAGATATCAGACTAAAATATGTACAATAAACATGAGGTATATACGACGTAAATATTTTTTATATTTTTTAAAATATAAGTTTTATATATATATAACTATTGAGTATTGAGTAAGTGCATAATAATATTAATATATTCGGTGTATATTCATTTTTAAAAATTTATGATACGCGCGTTATTTTATTTAAAAGTAAACACTCTAATACCTTGATATCGATTTTCACCATCCTCCTCTTCCTCCCCGTCTACATTACCATGCCGTGCACCACCGTAGGTAGACAAATCAATCCAATCATCGTTTGGTTCTGTCCAATCAAAAATACCTTTATGCTTACGTAAGTTTAATGGTTTTATTGTTTTCCCTAGATTTTCAATTTGTTCTTGTGTTAACAATGCATTATCTAGTTCTTCTTTTGTCAATGGTTGTGAGCATTTTGATAAAAACTGGCGTGACAATGCCACCGCATTATCCGTAGTTAAATTTAAGTGCGATGGGTCTAAAAAGTTTGTTACCCATCGTGGCAACTTATCGCGCTTGTCTTTGGAATTATAACGCGCATCTGCGAACAAAACTAATCCATAATCGGTTTTAGAGCGAACGACTCGTCCAACGCATTGTGATGTTTGGCGCAATGCATCAAAGGTTAAAAAATAACTTTGTGTAATCTTTGGATGTTTCTCTCTTAAAAATTCCATTCTAGACTCTAATGAGTGGCTTTTAGTATACTGGAATGGTATGCCAAACATTATAACGCAGCGGCCGTACTGCCGATCAAAATCTATCCCCTCAGCAACTTTCCCCCGCGCGATGGAAAAAAATACCGCACCACGCCCACAATCACATGCCTTTTTAAAGTTTTGTAATGCCAGTGTTGTCTCGACGACATCCTTTGTTTCAATGAATATTAATTTGTTTTTTTGTACTTCCTCTAAAACTCTCTGTTCATTCCATTTTAATATAACCTTTTCCATAAAGGCATAACTAGTAAAAAAACAAACCATTCCATCTGGAACAATCTTGCACATGTCAGCTAGTAACTTTCCATAATTGTAAATAACACTTGGATCTCCACGTTTATTGTATGCAGAACTTATTTGCGAATTGTCGCTTCCACGCGTGACAACCATTGGACAAATTGGTGTACGGGTGACTGACATAGTAAATGATTCCTCGACGCATACACGCCCTTTCATTCCTAATACTTTTGGATAATAATCTAATGGAGATAAAGTCCCAGACGTAATGACGACCGTTCGAAAACGTTCGAATACATGCTTAATTGCAATCGATGCATCCATGCATGACAATTGCAAAACGGAATCACGAAAATTTTCAATCTGGCTACTAAACGGTTCTATAATACATACAAAACCTTTTGGATATGTCGCTAGTAAAGTAGCAAAATCTGCAACAAGCGATAGTGGCGTGTATTCATTTAAATCAGTAATTTCTAATGTGCGCAACAATGAATTTAAACGTGTATATGCAAATTTTAATGGTTTTGTTTCAATTGCTGTAACATTTTGTAAATCATGGATGAATTTCAAAGGTGTTTCTTTTATAACGACTTCTGCATTTCGCAGACGTGATCGTAAATAATTTACTATAGATGATAAAAAAGTACAAAATAAATCAGCACGGCGTATGCTTGCGGGTACAGCTTCCATTGCAATGTCTTTCGGTAGTTCAGGGAGAGGATTTTGTAGCCCATCATAATCATTTATGACCATTCCGCCACCATTTTGCGGCGCAGTAGTTGCAGCTGCGGATGTTACGGCAACATCACCACTGTTGTTGTTGTTGTTGTTATCATTTGTTAATCCACGCAGTAAATTATTATACTCTCGTTGCAATTTTTGAGCATCTGCTTCCTTCATTTCCGTGACTCTGCTTTTTAAGTTTTTGATATTATTGGCAGCCATCTTCAACCGCCGTTTGTCTAAATATACGCTCAACGCCTCTATGCAGATGCTATCGATGTTATGCGCTTCATCAAACACAACAATACTTTCCTTTGCCAACTCTTTTGTAACTATAGCGCTAACTTTTGGGTCTAACAAATATTGATAATTAAAAACAACAACATTCGCTGCACCAATAGCTTGTCGTGTCATAAAATACGGGCACCATCCATTTTTTCTTCCCAAGTCTCTTAAATCTTCCAATGTATAAACACCCTCATCCAGTACATATTCTGTACCAAGACGATCGTATTCTTCAAAAAATGAGCACCCACCACCAAGAAATCCCCCAGCATCACTGTTATTGTTGCTATTGTTATTGTTATTATTATTATTATTTTGACGTATCCAAGGTGCTGTCATGGATCTACATGCACTGTCAACTGACTCCCCATCTGCTTCGGCCATTGCGGTAGGGTGAATACACATATTTCTACGAGCACTTAAACACAAACCAACAATTTTACAGCCGTGATCATTAACTTCTTTTCGTCGATAATTAACTACTTTTTTTAACTCTTCAATACACTTTGTCATTTCTGGCACTGTACGTGTGCAATAAATAAGTTTACCAACTTTATCTTTATTTGCCGCTTGGTATGCTGTTATCAAGGATAGCAACGATACTGTTTTTCCCGTACCGGTTGGCATTTCTAACAAACAGTGCCGACGCTTTTCATTTCCACCATGATCCAACGTCTGTTTTAGATATTGCATGTATTTGTATTGTTCTGGATAAATTCGATCATATGGAAAAAATATTTCAACATCATCAATTTTAAAACGCATGTTAATAGAAACCAAGCAGTCGTACGCCTGCTGTTACAGAATACGTATAGATGTAATGGGAACGAGGGAAGGGGTGTAATAATGCAAAGTAATTGCTGCCGTCGACAAAAGTTCCTCCACAAAAAAATGAATGACAACTTGTAAAACACAACAACACTTCTCTTCTACTTTGGCATTTTGTTGTCTGTCCCATAAAAAAAAACAAGGAAGTCGATAAAATGATCTCTATTCGTATTGTTATCAGTGTTATTTTGTATTTATTATAATCATGAACAATCTCTATTACTATTGTTATCAGTGTTATTATTATATTATAATTATGAGCAATCTCTATTCGTATTGTTATCAGTGTTATTATTATAATATTAAAATTATGAGCAATCTCTATTCGTATTGTTATCAGTGTTATTTTGTATTATTATAATTATGAGCAATCTCTATTCGTATTGTTATCAGTGTTATTATTATTATTTTATTATATTATTATTATTATTATTATTATTATTAATATATTATTTTTAAAATAACATTAAACATATAACCGTGCTTGTCGTTTACGGACTCCGTGTTGCTTGCTCTGCATTCAATTTGGATGTTCCATGTAGATGATATCGTGTGGTGAATTGCTTTGCAATAATACATAGTTGACTTCTTCCAGTTTACTGTTTTTGTTATATACATAGTATCGGTGTAGGTTTGTAGATTGTTTGAGGGGAAGAAAAAAAAATGTTACTAAGGAACTTGTCAACGCGGTCTTTAGTCAAAGTTTTTCGAACAAAAAGAACAAATATTGCTTATAATCCAATACTATCATCTGTTAAAAATAATAATGCTATCAACCAACAATCTATTTTTTCACATCGTTTTCACTCTGGAACTGCTTTACTAAATGAAAGCGGTAGTGGTGGTCTGTCGTTGGATGATGTGTTACTAACACCAGTATGTGCAAAACGAATTAATACACTAAATTTAAAATCTGGTACGAACCAATATTTAAGAATATCAGTAGAAAGTGGCGGAGTAAGTTTCATAGTTTATGTGTACAAGTATATTATATATATATATATCAAATTCTCGTACTAACATATCTATATTTATGTATATATATATATATATCCTTATATTACAACAGTGTAGTGGGTTCCAATATAAATTTACATTAGAAAACAACGATGAATTGGATGAGGAGGAAGATCGTGTATTTGAACGTGACGGTGCAAAAGTTGTAATTGATGATGTATCCTATGAATTTGTAAAAGGAAGCACCATTGATTTTGAACAAGAGATGATACGTAGTTCATTTGCTGTGATAAATAATCCAAATAGTGAAAGTGGCTGCGGCTGTGGTGTATCATTTGCTGCTAAAATTGATTTTTAATTATATACTGGTACGAAATACAAAATACAATATTATATACACGAGTAGTAATTAAATATATATGTAAAAAAGTTAACACATCTTGTTTTTCAGCTTTGTATCATACTTTTTAATCTTTCTCTCGCATTTACATATCATATGTTTTTCTATCTCTCTTGATATATACTATGATGATATCATGGGTAAGAGTACAAAGTATAAACAAAAAAAGTGTTTTAAATCTGCCATGCATGAGCACCACTATTATCTGATTTCAGTTTTAAAAGTTCTTTTTCGTGTATTAATTTTGGATGAATAAACATTTCTTGGTAATTAAAAGCATATGGCAACCAAATGATTTTAAAAAGTGCACGTCTCCAATCTTTTTTTGTATTTTCAGATTCCGTTTTAAATGCATTTAATCGTTTCAGTCGTCTATCTTCAGCAGTTGTCTCCTCCCTAACCGTTGTGTACGAAGTGTTTAAAATTGCTAAGAATACGTTCACTAATATCATTGATACGAACACAATATAAACCGTAAAAAATATTGGTGTCCACACTGGGTCCGCTGTACGCATTTCCTCGTAGTTTACTAAACCAACTGTCATTTTCAATAATGTTTTAAATGTTAATGAAAGCGTGCTAAAATTGCTAATAGACGCGCCATAAATATTATGCGCCAATACGCCAAACCCAAAAAATGTTGCGCTGAATAGCATGGTAAAGAAAATAATTTCTAAACCTGCGCGTACGAAAACGGCGGTGAATTGATTCAAACTTTTTATAGTTGATAAAAATTTAAAAATACGCAAGGAAGAGAAAAATACCACAAATGATTCAAATGAAAATGCTAGCTCGTATACATATGCATAACTATTCATGTCAACAAATGTTTTTTGCAATTCTTCTGCCCAAATTCGCTTGATTTCATCCGACGCAACCCCATATGTATAAAATCGCGATACAAGCGTTGTTATGAAAAATGTAAAAACTAATACGTGATGTACATGCCAAATTGAACGCATTGTTAAGGCACTGCAACGACGCAATTTACTAAAAAAATTCAATTCTGACCCTTCAATGAGAACAATCAAGGTAAACACAAGATATAACGCCATTTCTGCTGCAAAAAAACCATTGCAGAAAAAACACAAGTCTAATGAAAATGCACGTACTCTATAGGACGACAGTACACGGCCACTGTTACTAAATTCTATCCGATAGTATGCGCTGGCATAGGCATTGTAATTTGGATTGTACACGTTGTAACTTAGCTCTACTAAACGTGTTTGATGGTCGATCCACAAACCTTCCTTTAACTTTTTTATAGCCATTGGGAAAGCTTTTCTGCTGGGATCAATATCTAATACAAATCCCCCAGACGTATACGACCCTAATGCCCCTGTCCAATCTTGCCCACCACCCTTTAAATCGCTACCTTGCGTCCACACAAAGCCGGGCGATTGATTATCGTGGTATGAATCAACAGATTGCGACGATTCAGCAAATGCGGCAAAACAATCATCGATAAAGTCAGCTGCTAAATTATTGATATAACAGCCAACATTTGGTTTGACACGCAGTTGCCGTAAACGAACTTTACCGACGACTTGCGTGTTTCCGCCGCTTAGATAGCCTGTTTTATTCTCATGAAACAATCTGGACACTGGACCTTCAAGCCACTTCCATGTATGGTCGGCGCTTGCAATCCCTTCAAACTTTAAACGTTCATATCTAGTGGAAGTAGTATATCCACCCGTGAAGCTACCTGTTTCATCTAACTCTGGTTGCACCTCTGTAACTGGAAACACAAAGCTTGTCCTTGCAACATTATGGCGAGCAGCATACAAAAGCCAATAGCTTTGATCTATATCTCTACGATACAGCAAGGTAACATTTAATAACGCCATAAAAATTACATACAATACGAAATCGCGAAGTAATTTTGTTTTTTTGTATTGGAACATTCGTACAGGGGCTTTTTCCATTACATTTGCCATGCCACCAGGCAAAGTATTTGGATCTGCATACAACATTTTCGAATGAATGAATTCGCCATCATCGCCTCTAATAAGCTTTGTCTTTTCTCCATTTGGCCCAGTAACACTAGTGATATTATTGCTTTTATCGTCCCCACCACCATCTTCAGATTCGTGATTTACCTTTGATTCATCTTCGTTTTCCGTTTTGTTTGATTCGTGCAACTTTTCCAGCTTATCTTTCCTTTCCTGATCTTTTTTCGTCAATACGACCAATTCGTTTAGCTTTAAATTTTGTACAAATACTAGATGCAGCTCCGGTCTTATCCGTTCCAATGGCATTTCATCTGCTACTACAGCATTGCCTGGCCATATTGTCCGGCTAACGTTATCCTCTAAAAATGTGTATTCTGGCATCAGTCCCCAATGTGCGCAAGATTCATCAATAATATCATGAAAAGTTGCACCATCTTGGACTCGAATAATACATTGGTACACGCTGTCCCCGTCAATTCCATCTGGTTCGGAGTACAACACAACTACTTCTTTTGTTTCAACTTGTTTTAAGTTTTTTAAATGCTTTATTTGTTTCGTATGCCGTTTCTGTAACCATTTGTTGCCACCTTGAATTTCCTCTTTTAAAATTTCCTCCGCATCTTTTTTTTTATGTAAATCATCTGAGTTTGTACCAGGACGATGGATATCGTTATCTGTATTGTTATTATTGTCTTTTGAATCACCTTGTGGGTTTTCCTCTCTATTGTCTTCATCATCGCTATGTTTGGCTTCTAACGCACCATCGTAAAATGGCAAATCTGCACCTTCCTTTTCATCATCATCGCCCAATCCACGGTTTAAAGTATGCCCCTCGTCGTCACTATCTTTTTTTTCAACACCTATATTTACATTGTTATCCTCTAAGTGTGGGACTTGAACATCTTGCGCTGATACTGGTAGCTCATCGTTGCCAGAATCACTGGCATCGTCTTCGTTGAATATGTTACGGTCGTATACGTCTCCTTTAAATGCTTTATATTTACGTGCTAATATATCGTCTCGAACCTCTTCTACGTATTGTTTAATAATACTATGTGACAGCTTTTGCAGCTCTCTAACTGTGCCATCTCCCACTGTATTTTTTAAGTTAACTACCTCCTTTGATAATATCTGAGCCTCCTCAGTACCAATTTGTAATTTTAACAACGTTTCCGCATATCGTTTCTTCAGCTCTGTTAATTCCGTTTGCTTCTTCTCATTTTGTTTTGTTACCTGCTTTAATTTTTTTTTCACTGATTTTAAAGACGACGTTTTAATATTTATTCCTTCCTTTAGTTTTTTTAGATTCAAGCGCATAATGCGCGGATCCGCTTGCATCTTGTATGATTGGCACTATATACGTATATATGTGTGTGTGTGTGTGGCAGTAACGGTGGTAACAATAGTAGTACTAGCGCAGGTGATGTAGCGGGGTCTAGTTCTTATAGATGCCTCTCGTCCGTTGAACATTGAAAGTCCTGTCCCCTTGGTCACTCTTTGATCGTGGTGCGTCAGTCTGCATGCAGCAGTTATTATTAAATTATAGTGTATTAGTATTTGCTTATATATTATTACTAATTACTATACAACATTATATATGTTGATATCTGTATTAAAATATAGGCAGTACAGATTTAACTATGTCATGGGGGTGTTTTCAATGCTATTCGCCTCCTAAAAGTAGACATTTTGATCGTGTTTATAATTAGGGTACACGAAATTCCAAAAATGCAGGGAGATATTGATAGAAATATCCGCAAAAATCATCTTGATAGGGAATATAACTTATATTAGGATATACTAATAAGTGAACACGATCGAAATTTCTACTTTTAGCAGGCGAATAGTATTAAAACAGCCCCGTGACATAGTTAATCACTTGTACTGCATAACACATAACACTGATTACAATGTACCGAAAAGATGAAATAAAAGTAGCGCAAGGTAATAATAATAATAACACTGATAACAATGTACGAATATTCAAGTAGCTGATAATGATAATAAAATAACACTGATAACAATGTACGAATAGTCAAGTAGCTGATAATGATAATAAAATAACACTGATAACAATGTGCGAATATTCAAGCAGCTGATAATGATAATAAAATAACACTGATAACAATACGAACGAATGGAAATACCTCATAATGGTAATAATAACACTGATAACAATACACAAGTAATTATAATAAAAATAACACTGATAACAAAGAATACATTTCACCAGTTTATTATTTGATGCGTTGCTTTACCAAGCCCTTAAGTATGAATGATAACAGATAATGAATTTAATGCCTGGAATAATTAATATTAAGGATGTAACGGTTTCGATATAACCAGCTCCCAATTATTATACTAGTCTCCCCAATATGAAACGACACACAGACGTAGTCTAAAATTCCAATTAAGTACAACAATCCAGAGTTGTCCATTTTTATTATGCTCCTAAACTAGATGCTATTTATATGCTATTTTCATGTTAAAAAAAAATCAATTTTGATAGGCGTGAATTAGAATTTTGTACTTCGCAAAAAATTAAAAAAAAAAATTATTAGTGATAATAATAATAATAATATCAATAATAATACTCTTACTATTATTATAATAATACATCTTTTGTTGATCAACTTCCATCCGGCAACGAAATCGATGACCATTGCAGTGGTGTCATTAGTTGATGATAATCTGTAAATGTAATAAAATATAACGCAAGTAGACAGACAAATAATAGCGAGCGACCTAAACAAATATGTCGAATGAGGATGTAATTGATCGTATAAACAATTTTTTAAAAAGTGCAGAGTGGAAGCACACAGTATCAACATTTATTGATAGCCACTGTCACTTTTTTACGCATGATGACGGTGAAGATATTGATGTAAATATGTATGAAATTTATAAAAACTTTTGTGATATTGTAGATGGGCTAGTAGGGATGTCCTTGCAAGAAATTGGTTCATCAGAAGAAGAGTTTATTGATATGTTGGCAGATAAAATGCGACAGCCAGATGTTGGACCACGTGATAAAGCTATGAAGGAAATGTTGACGTCACTAATGACCTTTGAAAATTTTCAAGATTTTCGGGTTATGATGGCTGATAAAGCCGCCTCGAAACATAATTTTGCAACGCAGCATAGTCCTACAGGCAATGATAAGAAGAAGAAAAATGGCAAAAACAGTGACAATGAAACAAAGATGGGAGATAGTAGCCACAATGAAACAAAGATGGGAGATAGTACTCACAACAATAAGAATGATGATGTTTGGGCATGTTATCAATGTACATATATAAATGAAATACGCTTTGCGACTTGCCAAATATGTGGAGCGATTGGGCCAGACAACATTAAGCCAAAAACTGCTCCACTATCCTTCGACAAAAACACTGCCAATAGTAGTAGCAATAGTAAAACTCGGGATATTGATGATGTTATTGAAGATTTAGAAAGACAAAAGAAAATTTGTCGCCGATCACAATTTCGAATACCTAATATTTTAATGAATAAATTATACGATTTAATACAAACAAATCCAAATCCATCAAATAAAGACGTTGTTAAAATTTTTCAATCCCATTCTGATATAAATACGCTAATGACCAACCCAAGCCAAGTATCAAACTTAGTGGCAGAGCTGCGCAAATTAAATTCATTGGAAAAGGAATTATTATTGTGCACAACCAGTAGCAATAATGACGACAATAATAATAACCAAAGCCATTACGCATCCCATGTACCTTCCAAACCTACAAAGCCATCGATTCAGAACGATGCTACTATGATTAATAATAGTGGCAAATTGCATTCGCCTGATCCGCATGAATTAAAAAAAGCAATTGAACGTAGTAAGCATGATGAAGAATCGCGTCAACTTGCATTTACAAAAGATGCAGAGCGTGAAGCACGAGAACTAGAATTTGCTATGCAATTATCATTACTGGAGGCAGAAAAATTAAAGGTTCGATTAGCGAAACAAGGTTTATGGGATATGACTGACTTTCCATCCTCACCATCTCCCTCACACAAAAACAAAACGACAAACAGCAGCAATGACATGGTACTTGGAAACGCCGATCAAGAGTTAAAGGAAATGGAAATGCAGCTTAAATTAGCGCAACAACAACAAGAGCAAGCAAAGATATTCGAACAACAGCAAGAACAACATGAAAAACTGTTAGAACAGCAACAAGCTGATTTAGATCAGTTAAAAGAGGAAAAAATGCAACAAGAAGAATTGATCGAAAATGAGCGTTCAAAAAACGCAAAACACTTAAGCGAGTTAGAACGATTGAAACAAAAAGAAAAGGGGCACATCCAAAGGACTGAACAGGCATTGAAATCATTGGAGGATAATAAAAAAAAGTTTGAGCAGCATGCAGAACAAACGCATCAAGCAATATTGGAAATTGAAATGAAAGAGACAAGGTTACAAATTGAAAAGGCTGACCTGGAGCAAAAATTAGTCAATGAACGTTTGGAGAAAGAACAACATAGTAAAAATCATTTGAATCAAATTGAACAAACCAAAGAACTTGAAAAAAATTTACAAATTGAAAATCAAAAACGAATCGAGTTGGAGGAACAGTTGAGACAAATAAAACAGGGGTTAGAGTCTAAAGTAAATGAAACAGCTGAAAATGCACGGATTAAGCAGCAAGAGTTGGAAAAAAAATTAAACGAATCAAATTTTAAAGCACATAAGATTGCAGATGAAATGGAACAGCGTCTTGCGCAGGAACGGAAAGCGTTGGAGCTGGTACGAAAAGAAGCAGCTGAAAAAAGTAAACACGTGGAACATCATGAGAAACAATCACGGGTGTTGAAACGTGCGTTAGATGAGGAGGAGCTGAAACGTATTGAATTGGAAGACAAATTAAATGCACTGAAACAGGAATTAGAAAGTAAAGTAACACATACTGCAGAAAATGCTGAAATAGAACGATTGAAACTACAAGCGTTGCTTGATGATTCAAACACAACAGCAGAGAATCTGCGCAAAGGATTGGAACAACAATTACAAATTGAGCGTGAAAACTTGGAAAAAGTTAAAATGCAAGCGCTTAAAGACAGGGAAGAAGCGGAGACGCAACAATACCTTAATAGTAATCTGCAAAAGCAATTAGAAGTTGAAGGGGCAAAACGTTCAGAACTGCAGGCTGCACTTCAAAATTTAAAAAATGAGCTTGAAAGTAAAGTAACATCAACTGCGGAGCTGGCGAAGGAGAAACAATATGAACTCATAAGTAAATTGAAAGAATCAGACAAAAAAGCACAGGAAATTAGGGAGGAAATGGAAGAGCGTATACAGAAAGAACGAGAACAATTAGAAAAAACAAAACAAGAATTGAATGAAAAAGATAGTGTAATTGACCAACACTTAAACAACAATGTTAAGTTGTCCACCGAGCTTCAGAATGAACAAAACAGAAGGTTGGAGTTGGAAAAGCAATTAGAACAATTGAAAATTGATTCAGAGAGCAAAGTTACAAGCACTGCAGAATGGGCGCAAGAACAAGGCCAAAAATTGAAAAAGGAATTAGATAAAATCAAAGCAAAACAGCGAAAACGCAACGAGAAAGTCAATCAGCGAATGAAAATGTTGTTACAGGCGCTGAAAGACGAAGAAAAAAAGTCAAAGGAACTGAACAACAGTTTGACTAACCTGCGTACAAACTTTCAAAAGAAGTCTAACACAGAAAATGAAGCGAAGTTAGAGCTAGCGAAGCAAGAAACGAAGTATATTTTGGAAATGCAAAAAGCTAGGCAAAAAACCGAAGAAATACGAAAGGCATTAAGCGAACAGCTTCAACAGCAACGTGAAGCAGCTTTACAAGCAGTCGAAACATCTAAAAATATGGTGGTAGAACGAGACCGGCATCGTGAAGAAGCGGAGGCACATCGAAGAAAATTAAATGAAGAACAACGTAAAAATGCAGAATTAGCAAAGCAATTGGAGTCAAAGCAAAGCGAATCGCAACGAAAAGCAGCAGAAAGTGAACGATTAAAAAATGAATTAGCAGAAAAAGATAACCAACTGCAGCAGGAAATGGCTAAACGTGCAGAGCTTTTAAAACGATTAACAGAGTTTGAAAAAGGTCAAGCCATGCTAGCAAAGCAACATGCTACGTTGGCGCAGCGACATGCTAATACCATGGACCGGAAAACCAAACGCAGTTCTAATATTGAAAAAGTTATGCAAATTCGTGATGAATTTCATAAAGAATCGGAGCAGTTGAAAGGGAAGCTATTACAAGATCAACAAACCCATCGTGAAAAAATCAAAGAAAGGCTACAGCAAAGGCGAAAAACTATGGCTAATGGCCGTGGTGGTGGTATGGGAGAGGTCAAGAAGCGCATTGCAGTGCAAAGCATGCGCGTTGTTGATTTCACCAGTGATGATGATGATTAATTTTAAAACAAATAAAATAAAATATATATAAAGTTAAAAAAAATATAAATTTTACTCGTAAATTTTAAATACACTCGTGTAACAAAAAATATTTATGCGCGTATCATATTTTAATTTTTATAATGTGTACACTCCAATATTTTATATGCAATATTAAAAATAATTTAATACGAACGTAAAAAATAATTCGTACGAATATATACCAATATGTAAAAAAAATATCTTCCGGTCGTACTTATTGTTTTTGTATCATATCATCATATCATAATATACTTCATTTAAAATTTTAGATTTTAGTGTAATTTGTTTTATACCAACACTTGGTATTTTTTATTACCATAACTTTAGTTCGTATGTTCGTACGATGTGCGCACTTTGTGTAAAAAATGTGCGTATATTAACCACTGGCATAGCCTTCCAAGTCGTCGTCTTCATCGTTGTCATCATTGTCTGAGTGTCCATCATCTGGACACTTACGATTTGCAAACCCCCCACAAATTAATTTGATAGGGCACCACCCTACGATGTATTATCAAAAAAACATGTAATAGTATTAGTGTTAGAACATGACGAATGTGTAAGTTATTAATTGTAGTTATATTAATATTACTTTAAATTAAACGTACCATATCCAGCAGCAACACATGCTTTGCATCCTTTCTTTGTCAACGAATTAAACATTTTACTCATATCAGTTCCACCGCCAACATCTTCGTCGTCGCCACCATTACTGGCGGGAGCATCGTGCACGATCACGTCCGACGTGTCGGCGATACCATCAGGTGTTTTTCCATATTTATCTTTAGCTTTCGTATCAGCACCTTTTAATGATAACAAGGATGTCATTCGAGGTTGTGTATACTCATGTGCCCAAAACAACGGCCCTCTGCCATCTGCAGATCTGACCTTTGCAAAGCTTGGATTTTCATCAAGTAGCTCCTTCAAACCATCGTAGTCTGCACCAGAGATTAACTTCCATAATTTTGTTGTAGTTGCTGTATCTTTCCAACTTGGATTTGAAGTCGTATCTTCCTCTTCAACCTCTTCCATTTCAATTTCTTTTCCATTACATTTAGTGTTTGCAAAACCACCACAACGATTCTTTTCGTTCGACCAGCCGTATCCTTTTTTCACGCAAGCTTCGCACCCTTGGTTTGTTAATTTAGCAAAAAGTTTGACATAGTCAATGTCCCCATCACTATCTGTAAAATCGTCGTCATCATCGTCTTGTCCAGGAGCTGCGTAACCTTCCAAGTCTGGATCGTCGCTCTCATCTTCCCAATCATCTTCGTCGTCGCCGCCGTCCCCACTAGCTGCACCAGGACATCGGTCGTTTTCAAAACCACCACATCGATTTTTTTCCGTAGACCACCCAAACCCAGCTTTAATACATGTTTGGCAGCCCTTCTCTGTCAACGAGTCAAACGTCGCTTTATAATTGATTTCACCATCAATATCTAACACTAAATACATTTCTTTTGATGATTTCTTCTTTTTTCTTGCCTGTGTGGTAGCAGCAAATAATATTATTACCAACAACATTACACACGTTGTCAATATTAATTGCTTTGTACACAAAGTTGAGCTTCGTTTCATCGTTGTTATTCTTTCAAGCGGTGATTATATGGTCTGAAAGCAATTGTTTGGTTCTCAACATCAATATCTACACGCCCCGTTCCAGTACGGATAGCTGATTTTGGGTTTTGTTGTTTGTTGTAGTACGTATAGAGGAGTGTTGTTGTAGTAGTTGTATCT
>JACKZZ010013049.1_pt1 | contig 16467 bp, 6 predicted proteins | sample 8027871 | NCBI WGS metagenome assembly JACKZZ01 (sample SAMN15724774, study PRJNA655200) | protist metagenome | isolation source: fluorescence activated cell sorting (FACS) single amplified genomes of... | place: USA: West Boothbay Harbor, Gulf of Maine | collected 2000-07-19
AGGGCCAGCGGCGGGCTGACCCATGTTGACGACTTCAGGAGCGGCACACATCTTGGAGGGGTCGAAGCCGTAACAGATGGCGCACGCGTTACACTCATTCTTGCAGACATCCGCTTCGGATGCGCAAATGCTGTAGTCGCACACGGAGTCGCAATCATGGTTCTGCTTGGTCTCCGCTGGAGCAGCAGCAACGCTACCACGAGTAGTACCACCACGAGTAGTACCACCACGACCACGACCACGGGCAAAAGCAATGGGACTGCTAGCAGTAGCAGATCTGGCACCGGCACTGTAAGCCGTGAAGGACACCACCGCAAGTATAACCACGAAGGCCATAGTCTTCAAGAAGCCTCGGGGCTTCTTGTTGGTGGTGGACTCCACGGGTGTGTCGAGGAGAGCCTGACTCTCAACGTCGCCGTTCTGATAGGACATATTTTTAAAACTATGATCAGGTGTGTGTTTAAGTTGTGAGTTGGTGGGTTGTGAAGCATTTAAGCGGTGGAAGTGTGGTTAGACTTTGTAGGAGTGCGTTTGATTCGAAAATAGAAGGAGCAATGAGATGTAGCGTGTGATCAGCGTTATTCTTCACAAAAATAACAAAATAATGCAAAGAAGGATTCAATAAATGCAAAACCCAGCAACCTCCGTCGAGACGCACGAAGTTGCAGCTGATTAACACTCACCTGGACAGCATAAATGGTGTTCTTACCGGAATCTCGACAGATTTCATTCATCTATCCCCTAGCACATCACAGCCAGCCAGCGCAGCAATTCATGTAGCAAGGAACGGCGTGCTCTTGGGTTTAAAACAATTTTGTATATGGCCCCGGATGTTCCACGGATGTACGGGTATGTTTTGTAAATTAACCGATGATTATTATTTTACACTAAGAATATGCCCAGCAGGTAGCCGCTACGTAACGCTCTTAAATGAGCATTGGTGCCCGGAATGTCTTCCGAGTTCCAGCAGTACGGGTATGTTCTGTAAATTAGGTTAACCGCATTAAAATAGCTATTATTTTCATTCTCTCTACTCAATCTTATTTGATGACTAGGCCAAATTATCATAGCTAACCCTGAGAACCCTCCACCCTGTTGCCGCGAATAGGGATGAAGCGCAGTGGGAGAAAGGAGACATGTATGTTGTTTAGCACATGCGAATCAACAAGAAATTGCGCTGCTAGATCTCACAGTCGCAGGGATCAATACCTTGGGCAACAAGCCGTTCACTATCGATGAAGATGGATATACCTCCGGCCTGGTCAACCACGCAGAACATCTAAAGGATAACAAACATGGCCACTACCTACATGAAGGGGACGCACATGGTGTGGCCACGGACTCAGCAGGTGGCACCTCCAAATCGGCCGACAAGATTTTCAACCTCTTCTACGGGAAAGGGACAGCGAACAACCCGCGCAACTGGAATTCAGAGTCAATGAGGATCGCCCTGAAGAATAACATTAAAGACACGATGTCATGCTTCATCATGAAGCATTGTGTACCTGATTACGCCAAATTAGGTTTACCGAACACCAGGATGAGAGGACAGCAGCAACCGCACGCTCACGGGGGAGTACAGAATATCAATATTGTACAAATAAAAGAGGAGAATATGCCCAGCAGGTAGCCGCTGCGTAATGCTCTTAAATGAGCATTGGTGCCCGGAATGTCTTCCGAGTTCCAGCAGTACAGGTATATTTTGTAAATTAGGTTAAGCAAGGAAAAGAGTGGTTCAGGTTAGTGTCTTTCGGTCGATGATGATGAGTTGAAAAAAAGCTTTTTTCACTTCATGTTTAATATTGCGACAGGACACACAATTATAATAACTGTTACTGCTTTGTTACTGTGGCTCAGGGTCATATTCGTAATCAATGAAGGACGTGCCTTGTCTGATCAAAACAACGACTTTTCAATCACAAGTACCTGGTACTTGCGATTGAAAAAATACATCGAATTCAACGCTGTAGGGAGCCAATTCAATGCTAGAAGAAGATCATCTGTTTTGCGGATCAATTTATACTCCATCATCAATAATGAAGTGACGGCTGCTCCAGGTTCAGACATTTTACTTAAGACATCACTGCCATACAGTTCTTAGAATTTCACAAGAGAAACACATGAGGGGACAGAGACAGAGACTTAAAAGGGCAATCAAGAAGAGCAAGAAAAAAAGGAAAACACATGGAAGTGCGAATACTATTCATGCAACAATGTTCAATAAGGCAAGATTGACATACCTTAACTCTCAATCATGCTTTACTATTGGATAGAATATAGGAACGCATGAACGCTGCAATGCTAGCAACGATAGGTATCCATGCGTATGTCACGACTTTCATTACTATAGTCGCGCTGGCTATGTCCCCACTCTCGTTAACGTTTGGAAATGGATCGTCTGGTACGGGCTTCCCAAGAAACTTGCATAACGGTGCCCACCCTTGGTTGACATTGAAGATCAATAATTTATTTCGCGGCACTGTTGCAATAACCTTGGTATTGTGAGCATTGTATTGGGTCGCCAGCCACGCATCAGGATCTTCCTTGTGTCGCCACCCTCGAATCAGGTCTCCCTTATCTAGGCCAGTCACACGTGTGCCCATCAGGCTTCTCATGGTATTCCAGTTCTTCATGAATGGAATAAACTGGATGAAACTTGGATACAACAAGCTGAATGGAAGCTCCTGTACCCGGATAAACTCCATCAGAATTTTCCAGGAAGAAACCCACTTTTCAGGTGTGTCTCTAACAGTGAGAATGACTTGGGCATCGGGAAATTTCTGCAATTGCTCTAGATATAGATCGCAACATGGGTTGTCACAAGTCGCATTATATCCTGCTGCTGTAATTGCGTCTAAGACATCATCCGATGTGGCCCCAGTCCCTTCCGCGAGTGATGCCCATCCGGCTGCATCCTTTGGGGAGACAAAATGATACGTCTTGTAGTTGAGCAAATCAAGACCAGCCTGCAGACTCTTCGTGCCTGTTCGGCCAAGTCCGGCACAAATGACTTTAATCTTCGTCTCTGTCTCTGTGGCAGTGTCGACATTGCCAGAGCTAGAGACACAATCAGAAAAAACTGTTTGGCACTTTCCTGTTCTCCAGCCGAGGCATCGATCGGCCTCTTTCACACCATTCAGGGCCTGGTCAATGTGCCGTCCACATCCAAACCACGTAAACTTGTTGCAGCTGGAGCATCGAATTTTGCGGCACATAGCTATTTATGGTTCGAAGGACTAGATTTTCCATATGAAAAGGGGATTGATCTTTCGCGTGGGCGTGGGGCAAGTCGGGCACCGGGCGCCTACGAGCGCGCCGGGCGCGGCGCGGCGCTGGCTGGGATGGGCTGCCTGGCCAGCTGGCTGCTAAATTAAGACCACTCTTCTCGATGTTAATAACAAACAAAATAAAACACCCCCATCCCCTAAGCCTAAGCCTAACCGAATATCACCTTCACCTTGGTCACAAGTTCCTCTCCTTCTCAAGCCTCAAGCCTCAAGCCTAGGCCTCCATGCTACTATTCTTGCTCATGTGCTCATGGCTCCGGTAAATACCGTTCCTGTATCAGTACTCATGGCACCGCCACTGGACCCCACAGCCGCTGCTTCGGTTGCTGCTGTTGCTGCTGCTACTTTATTATCCCCTTCCTCTGCTTCATCCGCATCATCATCTAGCCATGATTCCTCCACCACTTTGCGAACACGGCGATGGTACTCTCGCTTGTCACTTTCGAAGAGAGTTGACGCCTCGCTATTTGCCGGACTTTGTGGGTTGGGGTCACTTAGAAGACTCTGAATAGATGTCAGAATCGCTGCAATGTCATAGATCGGTGACCATTGGTTCTGCAGTATGTCCAAGCAAATCTTGCCATCACCATATACATTGGGGTGGAAGATCTTACTCAAGAACTTGACTGCAGGAGGCTTGTTAGGGTATTCTTCTGTGAACTCCAGCAAGAGCTTGAAGGTGCCCCCTTCCCATGCCGTGTCGTCAGGTCCGAAGATGACGGCCTGCCACGCCATGACGTTGTTATCGAGCGGAGCTGCCTGAATACCAGCTGGTGCATCTTTCTGCAAGCGCTTGAAATCGCGCATCAGTCTCTTTCTGGCCGCTGTGCTCATAATCAATGATTGCCGGGCTCACGGGGAGAGAGATGAGGAGATTGGATGCGAGATAGATGTAGATTGTAGATGGATGATATTATGATGATGAAAAAGTTGTCGACTACGTACCCATGGGTACCGGTACGACATTCTTTTTTAATGGATTTTCCTTTGAGTAAAGGTCATTAATTGGATTGGACTAAAGAAACCTGATATAAAGGTATTGCTTGTGACAAAGGGATACTTTAATTTCTCCTTAATTTCACAGATAAGCGCCTGAATCCGTTCTGACGATCAACCCGCGCCGCATTGAAGAACAATCCACGGGCATGGAAGATTTTTCTTGGTCGTGTGGCAAGTGCACATTCAGCAATCCAAACCATGAGGATTCTTGCGCCATGTGTGAAGCACCCAATCCGGTTGCTCCCAGGAACAGGACGAGGAGCAGCATTGGCTATCCAAGGACATTTGGCTCTGGAGATGTATCAGACGACAATGGTACATTGCTTGCAAGCAACAGCAAGCCGAAGGCAAAGACAAACAAAACGCAGAGAAAGAAGCGAGTCTCAGTGAAACGCGAAGAAGAAAATACGATGGTTACTGAGGTCACTTCGAAAGCTGCCATGGATCTTGTACTTGTAGATCTTTCATTTCACGACGACTCTAACGACTCTAGCACTGACGCTCATGAGGATAATGATTGTACTAAATCCAAAGCTGTATCTAAAGTGAAGGTGAGAGCTGAAGCTGTAGCTACCAAAATACAGAAAAAGCAAGACCAGAAGCAAGAGCGAGAGAACTCAGATATTCTGCAATCCGACGAGGAGTCAGATGCAGAAGCTATAGATGACGAATCGGACGACTTTGAGGAGCCTGCGCCCGCAACCTCCTCGCGCAAGCGAAAGGTAAAGGCTAAGAATAACGTTAAAATTGAGTCAAAAACTAATGCTACTAATTTGAAGAGTGAAAGCGTCATTGAAATTGCCGACTTCGAAAATAGTCAAGCTTTGTTATCTGGTGATTTTGATGTCACTCACACTGGTAAGGCCAGTTCTTCCACATCTTCATCTTCAGGCAATGCACTGGCGCACATGCTGGGTAATAGCAGTGGGGATATGCAAGAAGATGACGCACCCATGTACTCTCTGGGAATATCACCGAGCGCCCGAGCGAAATGTGCGAGGTGTGACGAAATGATCGGCAAAGGTGTTGCACGCTGCAGTGTGCATCCTCCAAAGAGCATTTTCCCCAACTGGCAGCATTTAGATTGCACCATTTTTCACCCTATTGTGACAGTCCCGGAGAGTATCGATGGCTTTCACGGATTGAAACCTGAAATGAAAATTAACGTACGAACCCGTTTGGATGCTAGTAAGATTGAATGGGGGCGCACACAAGAAGAAATCGACCCTGATGAGCTTGTGAGACGGGAGTGGACAACTGAAGCAGAGCCCCCAGCAACGCTGTTGATGCCATTGCTACCGTATCAAAAAGAAGGGCTTGCGTGGATGATGGCACAAGAGGATGGACTGTCTAAGGGGGGCATTCTCGCAGATGAGATGGGCATGGGGAAGACTATACAAACCATAGCATTGATGCTTGCACACCAGGCGCCACCTCGTGTACCGCTGATACAAGGTAGTAATAATGACGAGATTACAACGTGTGATTCGGCTGCAGCTACGACTATGTGTACTGATACCAAGGGAGGTACTGATGCTCCTATTTCTGCTGCTGCTGCTGCTAAGTGTACCAACTGCGGTTATCAGCATGTAGTTGGAGCTCGCTTCTGTGTTTTTTGTGGCACTGCAGTTGAGGCCAAAAATACTTCTACTGCACCTACACAATCACCTGAACCTGAATCTGCACCTGTATCTGAAGCTGAAACTAAAACTGAAAGTGTGGATACGAAACATGCAGCACTGCATGCGGAGTGGAGTGCCAGCGAGCTGTCGCATGCCCGTGCTGCCAAGGGTTCCGTTTTCATGACAGAGCTCATGCGCAGCTCGGTGGACCCAGCTAGAGCTAGCCTCGGCATTACCCCTGAACTAGCTGTTCGGCAGTATCAAGTTGAACAGGAGGCAAAGACAGCCAAGGTGGCGTCACCAGTAAGAGTAACTTTGTCCTCGTCCTCAGTCTCAGCCATGGAAGTTGATGAGGGAAAGCAGCTGGGTAGTGCCGATAATGCAAGTTTGAGTGTTTCTCACAACGAGGTCCCCACGCCCACACCCACACCGAAAACGAAGAAAACTCCTGCCAAAAAGCTTCTGAAAATGGCTTCTTCATCTTCATTTTCATCTGCTATAGTGAAAGTAGAGGAGCTAGAAAGAGAAGCAGAGACAAACAAGTATAATACGGCAATGGAGGAAACGGATGCAGAGAAATCCAGCCCACTCGCGAAAAATAAGGCGAAGCCTGCGTCTAGAAAGAAAGCTGCCTCTACCACCAAACCACCAAAGAAAAAGAGTAAGAAGGAAATGGAACAAGAATTTATTGATCGGCCTAAGGTATTTGTACAGACGGATAGCGCGTTTACCAATATATCCGCGAGAGGGGGCACTCTTATCATTTTGCCCACAGTAGCCATCCGTCAGTGGCAAGCTGAGATCGCTCGTTTTACCGCAGAAGGTTCTATGACTGTGCAAGTATACCACGGCAGTGATCGCAAATCAACAGTTGCTGCCCTTACATCTACCGATGTTGTCATTACTTCGTATAAAATTGTGGAATCAGAATATCGCAAAGCGAACGCAGGAGCTAAAGTTTCATGTAGATATTGTGATCGCAAATTTTACGCTGAAAAACTTCGTGTACATAGACACTACTTTTGCGGACCAGATGCGAAGCGAACATCAGCGCAGTCCAAAACTCTGAAAAAGAAAGAAGTTGATGCTGATGGCGAGGAGGAGCCTGACGCTATGGATGATGCCAGTGCTAGCGAAAGTGACACTGAAACTAAAGCCACCCCTACCACCAGCCCTGGAAATGGCAATGGCAATACTGCATCACTGTCATTTGACGACGTAGAGTTGTTCTTACCTCAACCAGAAATGGAAGTGGACAACACACTCACTGAGGCATTAAACAAGGCGGAGGCTGGTATTAGTAGTAGTGGCACTGGAAACCAATTGCCTTCTCTTGAAGAGATATTGGAACGCCAACAACAAGATTTGCAGTTACAAATGGACGCCTTGGAGAATGGTACGAATGTTCCTGCTGTTGAAAAGAAGGCAGGTAAGATCATAAAGACCAAGACCAAGACCAAGACCAAGACCAAGACCGAGACCAAGACCAAGACCAAGAAAGCAGTGGTAAATAATCCAGCTACTAAGAAGGAGAAGACTACCAAGAAAGCAGCAAATGAGTCAGACAGTGGCAGTGATTTTGCGGTAGATTTGATTGATAGTGATAGCGAAGATGAACTCTTCGATTTTAAGTCTAAATCATTTAGTCTTGCTGGGTCTGAGGCACAGACTGGGTCTTTAATTGCCACTGCAACTGTAACTGCTAGTGATGCAAAGCTGGGAAAGTATTACAATGCTGAGGTAGAAAGAGATATTGCAGCAGCAACAAAAGCTTCTCGAAAATCTCACGGCATTTGCATTTCTCGACTACATGAGGTTTCCTGGTTTCGTATTGTTCTAGACGAAGCACACAATATCAAAGACCGAAGTACAAGCACGGCAAAGAGTGTTTTTCAATTGATTTCTCTATATAAATGGTGCTTATCAGGTACACCGCTACAGAATCGTGTGAGTGAATTGTATTCTCAAGTCCGTTTCCTACGTTTTGATCCTCATGCGTACTACTTTTGCAAATCAAAAGGTTGTCATTGCAAGTCTTTGATGTACAAGTTTTCTACTGGTGTATGTGCATGTTGTGGACACAGTGCTATGCAACATTACTGTCATTTCAACAAAGAGATCCTTAATCCGATCAAGCGGTTTGGGTATGTTGATTTAGGCCGGAAAGCAATGTTGAAGTTGAAAAATGATGTATTAGATGAAATACTCATGCGTAGAACCAAGGAGACTCGTGCAGATGATATTCAGCTCCCACCTCGTATTGTGACTGTTCGAAGCGAGAAATTAGATGAAAACGAAGAAGACTTTTACACGGCAATCTATTCTCAGTCACAGGCACAGTTTAGTACTTATGTTTCTGCTGGCACCGTATTGAATAATTATGCGAATATTTTTGAAGTTTTGATGAGGTTACGACAAGCTATTGATCATCCATATTTAGTGATTCATTCTAAGACGCAACATGATGCTGGATTGAAAGCATTAAGTGCTTCTAATGTTGAGAAAAGAAGAAAAGAGCATGAACAACAATTGCAAGATGAGTTAGAAGAAACTTTCTGTGGGCTGTGTAAAGATGTTGTGGAAGAGCCACGCAGAGCAGATTGTGGTCACATCTTTTGCTGCACATGCATACAAGATTTCTTAGACACTGTAACAAGTGAAGAGAATAGCATAAATGCATATATGACAGCCGCAGCTGAGACAAATGAGAAGCAAAAGAAGAAGAAGCAAGCGAAAGGGACGAGCAAAAGCAAAGGGAAGAAAGTCCCAAAGTCAGTCACCCAGTGTCCATGCTGTACCGAAGCACTCTCCATTGATGTAACATTACCTGTAGATTTGGATATTTTGGATGCACAAAATGCAACTGGTCCATCATTTTCATCTTCCTCATCCTCATTAGCGCCTGCATCTGAGTATCTTTCTCAGCCTTTAGCTTTATTAGATATAAAGCGTCGCGGTGGAAGGCGCCGGAAGAGTATTTTAGATAAAATCGACACCAGCAAGTTCAGAAGCAGTACGAAGATTGAGGCATTAATGCAAGAACTTCACGCTATGCAACATAAAGATTTAGGAGCAAAAGCTATTGTATTTTCTCAGTTCACTTCAATGCTTGATATTATTGAACATCGCATTTCTACAGATCGTTACAGCTCAGGCTATGACACCGCTCATAGTAATGCTAATGTTTCTAGTGTGCAAGCTCCACCGTTGAAATGTGTTATGCTCATGGGAAATATGTCCATAGACCAACGTGATAACATCATTAAATCATTCAATACTGACCCAGCAGTGAAGGTATTGTTGATTTCATTGAAAGCGGGAGGTGTTGCCTTAAATCTCACAGTAGCATCACATATTTTCATCATGGACCCGTGGTGGTCACCAGCTGCAGAAATGCAAGCAATTGATCGTACACATCGTTTTGGGCAACACAAACCCATTCATGCAACTAGATTCATCATGGCAGGTACGATCGAGGAAAGAATTCTCCGTTTACAAGAGAAAAAGAGACTTGTGTTTGATGCAACTATTGGGGGAGATACATCGAGCATGAATCGACTCACTGAAGATGATATGGCATTTCTATTTTCTTAATTATATTGACACAAATATAGTGCGTTTAGAAACTCTCCGCCCTAGATCTAGAGCTCTTTTCCTTCTTACCCCAACTACCATCCTTAAGCTTAACCCACTGCGTAGAAACAGCCGGAGGGTTTTCAACCTCCGTTTTTTTCTGAGCTTTGGTTTTAACCCCACCCTTCAGGTCGAATCTATCTACATATGTAGCTTTCCAATCAGCAAAATTGACATCCAAGCCATGGCCCAGAATGTCATAATTGGATTGATGAGTCGTGATATCGATGGGTTTCAATATGTTACCCAAGAGCTTGTTGAATTCACTACTGAGAATCGACTGATAATCGGTATATAAATCTGATTCCCTGTTATACAAACTGCCATATGAACGTTCGTAAAAGCGAACGGCTCCGATCTCTTCTAGCTCTTTTTCGACCGCATCCCCACTACCTTCTATGCTATTAAGTGTTAGTTTTGATATTTTCCCCTTTTTATCATCCATTGCCTTAGCCATAATTGCCTTTTCGGGGCTACAAATGATGAAGTCGTTCACGTATGACGTAATAAAGTCCTTCTCTTTCCCACTATTGGCAACAGCAGGCACTGACAACTTTTCATCATTCTCAGATATGCGTTGCACGAGAAGTTTTGTAGCAAATATAAGACGCGGTAAACTCAGCATATTGATTGCATCTTCCTCAGAAATATCGGGCTTATGATTCATTACGGGTTTTGAAGTCCAATAAGTATTCTCCCAAAGATTTGACTTTCCCTCATAGAAAACAAGGTTGTAGAAAAATGACACACGCTCGGCACAAAAAGCTGGATCGAGTCGATCAAATATAATCTTATCCTCAATGTCTGCGATGAGCACAGCAAGTTTTGGCAGACTGTTCGCATTCTTAATCCTCCACTGGAAGTCAGCGTGTCTTTGCTTGATAAGAGAATCATCATTACTATACGTACCATCAGTACCTGCGCTAGTGGACTCAGAAATCTCTCTAGTTTCGTAACGAGAACGAATAGTTTTATACATTTGTGTCTCTTGCACTAGTAATGAGTCTGATACCTCCTCTAAGTTCTTGATTGCATCGGCAAAACCATTTTGCATTAGGTATTCCATCCACTCACTTTGCTCCTTGTTCTGAGTCCAATAATAGCCCATAACTCCGAGAAGGAATGAAACACCACACCCAACGAGAAGAAGGAGGGTAGCAGTAGAATTGTCAATTTTCGACGCATATTCCTTCTTCAGAATACACAGAACAGCTGTCCAAAGAACGGACATAGCACCAGCCGATCGCATAGGAACCAATGGTCTCCAGGAGCAGCACATAGTATGGTGTAGAGGAGCCAGAGCGATTGCGACAGAAGCAACAATAATAGCACCCAGAGCAACCATGGGGCTATCGGCAGCTACATCGAAGCCTCCCATGCATGCAGCCACAATGAAGAATTGGCATATACGCACCTCAAGGGCGTAGAGCGGGCTGAACTTCACGATGCCACTGTCAGCGTTCATAATATAATCAGAGTGCCCAGAAGACAAATCATCTGAGTCGTCCGCTCCCACAGAGATCATAGTGACGAGCATATACACGAGAAGACCAACAGACGCCTTTGAGGCCAGTGATTCGGTTCCTCCACAAGTAACATCCGGTGCCGTGGAAAGTACATTAGTCACTATGCCGTCTGTGTCGGTGACTTTAATACAAGACAAAGGGCGCAACAATGCGGCCATAAGGTATACAACACAGACACGGCTCATTAGAATGATAAGAGACTTATAAAGGCTACTATTGCGGATTCTGGCAGCGCGCTCCTTTGAGGTCAGTTTAAGTTCATCATCATCAGTTGGAGGAAAGCAGCCACCGTCTTCGTCTTCGCCGCTTACTGTAGCAGGCAACGCAAGCATGAACACCCACAAACATCCAAAGCCTGCAGCGAATCCCATAGAAACGTTATACCACTGTTCTCCGCCAGAATAAATACCCCAACTAAACATTCTGGCGGCCCACGCACCACTTTCAGCGACCGTACCTGTAATGCCGTCAGTAGAAACAAAAGGCGAAGTACCCCAGAAATAGTACACAATGATAGCACAAACCTGAGCTGTTTCTACAAATGGAGTCAAAAGGGCTAGTGCTTGCTGATGCGTGAATGATGGTGCAGTTTTGGAAGAAGGTGCAGGCATATTGTAGTCCTTACGCTTGTGCACAAGGGCATACGTGATGGAGAAGAACATCAGCATACAACTAACAAAAACCACGGAAGTCTTCGTGCTAGCATTGTAGTTCGAAGTTGATGGATCCCCTCCAGCTTCCATAGCCAGATAAGTAGCCCAAAGACCACCGAAGAGGAGGGCGAACCACGCCGTGCTGCCTATACCCAGTGCCCACATGTGGCCAATAGCACCATCTTTGCTGAACACAATTTCACCAGCACAAGCTGCAGGAACCAGTGCTACATAGAATGTAGAACGCACAAGCAGATACCAATTGCGTGGAGACAAAAATAGCAGAATAGTCTCTCCAAAGTATTTCAGGGCATCACCAGTGTAGTGTTTGGCAAGATTACCAACATCATCTAAGCTGTGCAAATGAGCCGGAAGATCTCCGAGAAAAGGAAGGAATGAGACAACAGTCACAGCACAAAGAAACACCCACATGCTCGTTCGAAGCGCTCTCTTCACGGTCTTGCCGAAATTATGCATATGCTTTTCAATCACGGACCGAACTCTGTATTTTCTGAAATCGAAGGAACCTAGTGTAACTAAATCTTTGACTAGAGGGGTGGCCATCACTAAAGTAACGATAAGACCTAATAGCGTAAAAGAAGATACCAAGTCGCGGATAGTATAACTAGCTGCAGCCCTGATCTGTGCGCGAGTCGTTGAAAGAGGCTGGTTGGTCAGACATTTCTTACCTGACTTTTTCAGAATAGGCAGAGAGAATGCTGTAAGTGTGCTTTCATTCAAGGGTTTCTCTAGGAAGTCATCCCCTTCAGCTGCCTCAGAGTCTCGGACACCTGTCACTTTCAATTCTTGCACTTGCTTCTTAATGTGGCAGTGATTGCAAATGTCTTGATAACACTTCAAGATATTGATCATATTGTCTGCAAGTTGCACTCTGTTGCTTTCTAAATGCACATTCACACTGTTCACAATCACCGGAATAAGCTTTCGCACAGTTTCAGCATTCGTAGCATCTACATTTTCACCACTCAAAGCAGCATGAGCGATATTCTCGACATCAGAGAAATCAGCGTTAAAATGATCTCCAGTGAAGTTATCTGAGTATTTCTTGACGGCAAGGGCCATGGCTTGGTATACGTTGGCACACTCCCCGAGTAAAAAGTATTTGAAGTACAGCAAATGAATGAACTTCGATTGCAATTCGTGTCTCTCTTTCTCGTAATGAGCCATGCCACTGAACCACTCTGTGTTGCCGTCGAAGTGCTTGGCATACGCCTTACGACGCCGGGTATATTGCTTCAGTGAGTCTTTCTCCAATTCCTTGAAATAGGTCGAGTGTGTGGAGCCATGTGCATTGGTTTCAATGTATTGAGTACTCGACCAGCCCCCCCAGAAAAACTCGTTATTAAACATACGGTTGGAAGTGAATTTCTTCTCCTTACCAGGGTAATATATACCTCCATGACAGGCGTCATAATCTCTATCGTGCAGACTGCTACGGCGAATCTGCATATTCTTGGCAGTCGCATTTAAAGAGGGAAGCAGTTTCTTGACGTAGTCGTCAAGGTGACTTTCAGCACCTTCTATTCCGTCAAGTAACTTCAATGCATGTCTGTAGGGTAGCTCTTGCAGAGGTCGGAAGAAATGGAAGATAAGGTCAAGCATTCTCCAGGGAGCTAGAGCTGTGAAGCAGAAACATCCCAAATGAAAAATATCTAGAAGAATTTCTACGAAGGAAATAACAGTCATGATGGCGAAGTTGTCAACGAAACCTTTGTCTGTGCTGAAGCCTTCGCCATCGCCACTATCAAGGATCTCGTTCGCACCAGCAAGATAATAACGAGTCAAACTGAGAGCCGACGGCACCTTTGGAGCCACTGCACCACTTGCAGGTAGACCATCTGAAACAGAGATAGCGGGAGTGACATTGGTTGATTTATCGTCTTCTGGCGTCCACGTATACTCAAGCTCTCCAGTTTCACTACTTGCAGCATCTGATAGCTCATAAATGGAAGGACAAACACGGAACAAGCAAGTTTTCTCAATGACTCCAGTACTCTTAACTTTGCGTTTGGTTTCCATTTGCATGACTATTGCTAGATCATTAGTGCCATATTCAGCTAAATTCCCAGCATCTGACTGCAAAGCAACTTGCAGGTAGTCCTTTAACTTTGCGAGCTTCTTGGCTACAGTAGTCTTCTTCGTCTTGTTTGCAGGCAGATGCCATGTAAGAGGGATAGTGACATTGCTGCCAGGCTTGTAGTTTCGCACTTGATCCTGGAACTCCTGTATGTTGATGCCGAGAGGGGCATCCAAACCCATTGGTAGGAAGGCTTGTGCGAGCGTAGACGCAGTACTGCCAAAAATATGTTTAACAAGGACCCATAATGGTGCACTGTAGACTTGCAACTTGGACTGCAGAGAGAAGAACTCAGTGTCAAGTGCTGAGGCCCTTTCTATCAGAAGCTTCTGTGCAGCAGGACACTCCTCCTCCTTCTCAGCACTCAAAGTATTGGCATCGCCCAAAGCAACATCAGCAAAAGATTTTCCTTCTTCGATAGACTGCACTTGCACCTCACTGCAAACTGCAGCCTCGTGCTCCTCGGTAGGTACTAGTTGCATCTCCACCACGGGGTTCTCCTTTTGCTTGAAAGTTAGCTTCATGTATTTCACGACAAAAAGAGGCTTAATATTCGTGATGGGGGCTGCGCCTGACTTCGCAAAGGCGTCCATAAGAAACGGGATGAAGCGATACACAGTGCCAACAACCACACCAAATGGGATCAAAAAGAAGAAATCCCTAATTGTGAAAAGCATCTGAGCTAAGCTTTTTAGTGTGAGTTTTTTGGCCCATTCAGAGTTCATTCTTGTCAACCGGATAACATTCCGGTCATTATTTGTTACGATACCTCCATACACTTCCTCATTTTTGCGTCCTGTTATCACTCGTTCCTTATCACTCATTATACGTGCACGATAACCACCGCTTTCACTGTTCTGTTCAGCCTTCAACTTCGCCATGGGCATCGTTAGAGGGTCTTCAGCATCGAAAGTATATCCATACACATAACTCTCATCTTCCGGAGCAGTAGCAATCACTTCGTCTATTTTTTTGTTCGCACTAAGAATGTAGCTGATTATCTTCGGGAAACGCAAAAGTGACACCGTAACTGCAGAAAAAGATGCTAGAAAGAAAACCGTGTGAAATGCAACTATCACGAAATTACCTTTTGGATTGAATTCATCGAAGACACTCGGAACTTCCTCATATTCCTGAAATTTGGAAAATGTAGGGTTGAATAACTGGTTGTGTAATATGTTTTGAAGTCGATACCATCTGCGGTAATTGAACGTGTCATTTTCGAGGGAAAAAATATTGTTGATATGGTCAACATTCATTGTGTCATTCGCCAGCAAATCTGCCTTTGCGTTAGTAATTTTGAGGGGGCTGCTCGCCCCTTCTTTACTCTTTTCATTTTGGGCATCGCCTCCAAGAGAAATAGCAACGGCAACGTCAGTGGGTTCCAGAGCCAGAGGATTCGCACCACTAAAATTCATTTCAGACCCTGTGCCAAGTTCTTCTTTTATGTCATTCCAGCCATGGATTTCATTGAAATCAGATTTAACGAAACTGCATGGGAAAAGGTAATCTAAATCATAACAGCTTTGACTTTCACGCTTCCACCTGTACACAATCATTGAACGGGCATAAGCTGAGTATAAAGGATTAATCAAATAAAAAATGTAAAACGGAATGTTCATAATATCACCTAAGATCGAACCAAAAGAACCCACACAAGCTTCAATCCACATGCCAGGTGTGTGAAACAAGTACTTATGGGACCACACGAATTTAAGTGGCCTAGAGCGATAATTAGTCAGCACTACAATTAATGCAAGTGGAAACAGTGCAACATCAAAGCAAAGAATGACGACATACAACAATATCGTTTTGTATAACTCACAGGTTGCCCCTGCATTAACTAGAAAGTTTCCACCAGGATAATCGAATTCCATTTCGCCTCCAGTATCGTAAATTGTGGCAGACACGGGCTTCCAGCGGAGTTGCGTTATGAATAAAGCAAGAGCCAAGGATCCAAATACACAATCTAATACGATCAAGAAAGTGCACATGAAATGCGCAAAAAAGCTGTAGAAGATATGCTCAGTGTTGAAAGATTCCATAGAATAGCCATTCGTGTAATTTTCTTCTATGTCTTTTTCAACCCAGAACCATAAATGGCCCCAGCGTACTCGAGTCACAAAATGCAATACTGTCATAGGAAAGGTTATTAAATCGAAGATAAGTAAAACCGTACTCGAAACCACAACAGAATAAAAATGGCAAGTCTTAGAAACGGTTTCAAAAAAGTCTGGAAAGCTCAACTGAGTTTCGTTGATGATATAGGACACTTTCTTCCAGCGAATCTGTGTAACCCATAACAGTAAAACGAACACTGCCATAGTACAATCGACAAGAAAGAACACTCCCGAGGTCAGAACAATCTTATAGAGCGAAATTGTCAATTTTCGATCAGAAGCAAATTCGGTCTTTAATGCGGCCTCAACGGGTGCCCAACGAACTTTGGTAGCATAAAGGAAGGGAACTAAAGGTGCAAGCAAAATTAAGTCGCAGAATAAGAAAAACGTTTGACGTAGCACAAGCAACACCTCTGAAAAACCGAATTCATCGTCGCTTTCTATCACTTTTTTAATTGGTCCCCATCGGTAATTAGTTGAGACAAGAGGAAGGAGCAAAGGTAACAGCAGTAAGTCAACCAAAGCCATA
>JACKZZ010010122.1_pt1 | contig 16465 bp, 7 predicted proteins | sample 8027871 | NCBI WGS metagenome assembly JACKZZ01 (sample SAMN15724774, study PRJNA655200) | protist metagenome | isolation source: fluorescence activated cell sorting (FACS) single amplified genomes of... | place: USA: West Boothbay Harbor, Gulf of Maine | collected 2000-07-19
TGCTGCACATCGTCGAAGTCTATATTGACATTATACTGTAATTGTACTTAAGATTTAGCATCACATGTAGGTATATTCCATATGAGTATGCTCCTCAAATATAGGACGAATTTTCGAAGAATTTACTCATAAGGTCGCGAAATTTCCAGTGTTGTGTGCTGCTGCTGATCTCTAAAAATCGCGAGCCATTCGAGATGTGGGCAGGGAGTAATTCATTCTATGTTTGAGCGTACTTCTTTTCTTATGCCTTGAAAAAGGCGTGTATGCTCACAAATATAACACTATAATACAATATGCATGCTGTGTAGACGGCAATTATGCCTTCCTACCTATGCTTTCTCCAGACCTCGAAATAACCCTTTTTTAGTCCTTTGAGCACTTGTGAAAGTATCTACCTTGGGTGGTCCTGTTAAAGTCAAGTCAGCTCCACCACTATTCCAATTTTCCATTAATAATAATTGCTTTTCTTTTTCAGTTGTTGGTATAAATTTATCATTTATTTTAAAGTCACTAAATACTTCCAAAATACAACCATTAGGCATAAGTAAAAATTGTCTATATAATTTTTTATTATTCCCATCCATTGCCATCTCATGTATCGCATATAATTTTGTAATATTTAAGAAATTTTCATCATTTGCATCTTTTTCAATTAATTTTGTGACACTTACACGACGTATATCGCCACCACCACCACGCCACATACCAGCTTTTGTACATATATGAACCAATTCTTCTGAAGATAATTCGTAATCATCTGGAACAAAAAATTCTTGTGCCAGTGAGTGCGTTCGGCGCCATAAGTCTAAAATTCGTCCATTACGGTGAATATATATTAAATAAATATAATATACAAAAGCGGCTACAATCGAAAAGGATATATATATAATAATAGTAATAAGCACTCCTGTAAGGCCACCACCGCCTCCTTCACTGTACTGCAGGCGATCCCAGAGCTTCATCCAGTCCCCTGTGAAGCATGTACATGCAGCTTGTGTATAATCTGCTATACATGCATCACTTGAATTTGAACAATTATAATTATTTTTAATCAAATCTACAATAAGAATCAAAAAAGAATCGAGAAATGTCATGATACCATAGGCACTAAGGAAATTAGACAGCCCATCCGGTAAATTACCGGCAAGCACTGTGAAGCCACGCCCTGCTAGCATAAATAATAGAAATACGATAATATTAGATGCAGGCCCGATGCAAATTAGAGCGATTTCATGCACTTGTAACATACCAGTATTCATATATTTATATTTAATTTGAAATGGTTGCATTTCAAAACCATATACTGGAACCTCAATAATACCCAGATAAAGATATTGTGCTAAAAAATGAACATATATACGTAACCAAAATGCAAATATTAATGTTGATATTGTTGCGAAAAAATCAAAGGAAAACATTTTATGTCCCATTAAATCTCCGAAAGCTTCCAGTAGTAAGAAACGTATTTTCGATGCAGCCAAAGCTCCAGGTAGCAGGTGGGCTCGTTTGGATATATCACTGGCTAGCGCCATATCATACATTTCCACATCTTTACGATTGTCTAATGGTTTCCATAATTTATGAATATCTTTACTTGATATTTTTGTATTCATTTTTGCAATAACATCTATTCCTTTGAAACTGGGCAAACTCGCTGTATTCAATGAAGAGTCCCGGGATTTATCTTTCTCATTATTATCAATAACTTCAGAATCAAGACGCAATCCGTCGGATTGCAACCGACGTATAACTCGCTTTTCTAAACCTGAACTTGCATAAAATCGAGAATGTGCACTCTCTACAGTTTCAACACCTACAATTTTACCACTTTGTTCAGGATGAAGTCCTTTCGCTACACCACTTGTTTCTGTCTCTAAGCCACGTTCAAGCACTGTAGTATCTGCTCTTGAATCCATACCAGCTTCTGTATTAAAATAATTTTCATCATTTGTTATATCTTGTAAGGCGTCTAAATCAGAATCAATGGAGGAGTCACTATCATCGGAAAACCCATCACTGTCAAGGTCATCATCGTTACCTGGGATTGCAAGCTTAACTTCACCTGTCACTGGATGTATAAATTTAACAGAATGCTTCACAACATCACCACTAGGAACATCTGCAGTAAAAACACTATTTTCATGACCGTCTTGTAAGGATATATGTGTGTTCCCTCCGACTATAGCCGCACGGACTGCTTGTTTCATTGCCCGTTTTTGCATCTTACGGTGTGCTCGTTTTTCCTTTTTTATTTGTGTTTCTTCTATTTCTCTAGGTAATGTATCATTATCACTTATTGGAAACTTTTTACTACTCGTACCAGATTCAAGATCAATTCCATCACTTACCTCGTCTATCAACGAACTGCCCGCCGGTGTTTTGGTACCCTTCAAGGTATCTTGTCTGCCAAAATGGGGTATAGCTTTTGACGATTCACTATGACCATCATTTAATAGTTCAGCTTGATCTTTAACATGAGGATTTTTATATCGTCGAGTCTCTCGCCAAGCATCTCCTTCAGATGGCACATACACACTACCAGTCAACCATGCTTTTGCTTCTCCAAACAACTTTCTGATAGGCCCTTGAATATTGAGTTGCCTATTATCGTGACTCCATTTATCATCTTTAGTAGATAAAGCAAAACCATCTTCGTAATGATTAAATGATCTACCCATAGCTCCACCAGACAATAACTTTCTTCTGGCTTCTTCATCTTCGAACGACTTGTCAGTGAGTGTATCTGTAGCTTTTGCAAAATGTCTTTGACGTTTCTTATTATCATCACCTTCATAGCGTGGTCTATGAAATAACGTATCAGTATCAATCGATAACATTTCATCATCTTCTTTCTCTTTTTGACCAAATGTTCGAGAATATTTTCCTTGCCCATTTTGCAATGATAATCTTTTATTTATAAAATCTAAATTAATATAACGATTTAATTTTACAATATCTTTGATTTGTGTTCTTTGACGTAATGCTTCACGCTGTGATATAGGGTTACCTTTAACGCTTTTTTGATAATAATCACTATTTGCCACTACACCATTCATTTCAGTCAAGCTAAATTTACGCACGTCGAAGTAAATGTTACACAGCCAGTTGTCCAGGTCCTCTGAAATGGCTTTTTCCATTTGCCAATAGCCTGATACCATAGGTGAATGCTGTCCGCGCAACATTGGGATACGAAATTTACCTTCGACTACGGACATTTCTTCATTACACATGGGTAGTGCGGCCCAACCTACAGGTCTGTCCTCTCTGTTTGTCCTACTTGATAATTGAAATAATTCTAATACAAAACAAAATCCAGGTTTCATACTTCCAAGTGGGGGACATAAAGCATAACATGAATCCTCAAATTTCATAGTACGATCAAAATAACGACCTGAATGCTTCACTGCTTTAGTAGTACCGGGGAATTCTTCGCCTATACCATATGTACCAATTTCAGTCCAAGCTAATGGGCGACCTCCAAGAGATTCATATTGTGTAAGCATAAGTAAATATGCACCTTTAGGCAATTTTGTCTTTACAGCACGAAGCATTCTTATGCGAAATTCAACTGGTTGTGGTAATTCAGTAGATTTTATATACATTTTTCGACTCAATGTTTCGTGCGCACGACTGTCGAGTGTACCGAAAACCTCTCCCATCTTAGCATTCTGATGTCTTGTAGATGCTTCTAAGCTTTCTCTAGCACGTCTAAATTCACGACTAAGTAGTCTTTCACGCTCCAGTTTAGATTCTTCTACTTTCATTTTTTCTGCAGCTATTCTATTTGCTGCCTCGTTTTCATGTACTTCAACCCTTTTCTTAGCTAGTACCTCCCTCCATAATAAATCTTCTTCTTTTTTCTTCATTGCTTTCATCGCACGATCACGTTCTGACCATAATCTTTCTTTTAAAACATCTTTTTGTTCTTGTACTGTTGCTTTGGGTATTCGACCTATAACAATGCCTTGTTCAGATGCTTGAACATGGAGTTCGTTGGAAGCGTTTGGTGGTGTTGGTAAATTAAATGTATCTAAAGGTTTATCTTCTGGAAATTCTAATTTAAAATCTTTCCAATATGCATCTAATGTTGCATCTTCTTCTTCTGGTGCAATAGGTGGGGTATTATCTTCATTTACTGTCTTATTTTCTAAATAACCAGTTTTCACAGAAAGGGTAGTCGTACCATCGTCGTCATCTAGTAAGGAATTCTGACGATTTATTGATATTTCTTCTTTATTTGTTGCTTTACTTGTTTTCGCTGGTTCATGATGTATTTTACGTCTTCCACCGCCACCCGTACGAGTGCGAGGACTAGGAGCATCGTCATCTTCATCCATTTTTCCCAAAGAAGAATCTGTGGTACTTTTACGTCTGGATTCCTTTTCTTTGGCTTTTTTAGCAGCTTCAACAGCAAGACTCATAGAAGATGATGCATTAGATGTGGTAAGTACTGTTTTACGTACATTATGCCAAACAGATTGCTTTCTTGCTGTTTTTCCACCAACACCAATATGGCCTGTAGATGCGTTTTTATTTAATGTTCGGAACTTATCATCATGATCACCAGTTACACCGATATCGTCTGAAATATGTTTTTGATCTGAATTTGAAGTTTCGTCATCGCTATCTGTCATTGCAAAATCATCTTGAAGTTTTTGTAATAATTGATATTGAGTTTTCATGCGTTGCAAGCGCTGCATGGTAGCAAATCTATTGGGTGTTATATCACCATTACTATTACCACCTTTTATAGGTGTAGAGTTGCGACTACTCATTTTTATAGAACTTATGATTTAAGTGTGGTAAAATAACTCTGTACGTTCACTTTGGCTCAGACCTGAAACCTTAGGTTTACACAAAATACACTAATAAATTGCTCGGTTCTTCAGAATAAGAACACCACTCCTTTTCAAAAAAATGTATGATATCAATACAGAAAAATCCTGGAACGTAGTTTGTTGAACACCCCTGAGAAATTTGCAGATTTGTATTGACCAGTGACAGAATGAATTAAAACCACAATCTTGCATGCAATAAGAACAAGTTATTCACACAGATCTGGGATGGCTTCTCCACACACAGATTCACACACAGATTATTCCAAGGTGACTATTTCTACCACTCTTAACAGAGCAGAGGCCAAAGAATCCGAACTCCACTCAGTCATTTCATGGTTTTACTCTAATGTTCATAGATGGCTCTTTCTGCATAGTTTTTGTGCCGTTTGGGTTTTGGTTGCTCTATTGATGTCAGCAGTGTCTGCCACGAGTGGCAAGATATCTGAGTTGGAAAGATTATGCCCTCATGAAATGGAGGGGAATGCACTTTCTTCCAAACCTTCAAGTTTTATGACATTTGCTATGATTACATTATTAATCATGGCTATTTTATTATTTGCCAGTCATCATTGGAGTCATGAAATGTTTATTACAATTAGAGAACACTCTCTTGATGCCATAACAAATGACACGACTGTCCCAAAGAAATGGTACCACATAGCTGCATTCAAAAAACACATTGGTTGTCAATTCTTATTCAATTTTGGTGTAATTTTAATGGGTATTATTGCACAAGGATTAGTCAATCAAACATGCTTTACAAATCTAACTAGTGAAAATGATCGTTTTGCACAAGTTAAGACAACACTTCACTTCTTTCAATTTTCCTTTTGGATAAGTGCCTGGGCTCTCTTTGCCGTGACTGCTTATCACGTCATGTTTCATGCATAATTTGTTGGTTTAATGGATGGATGCTCTTCAGCCTTTATCAAAGAAGCAGCAGCTGAATAATCAAATTTAGCTTATATATCGAATATATTTCAAGTACCAAGCTGGAATACCGATAAAATATTTTTTCTCATTGATTTCTTTCAAATCATTCACTTTAATTTATGAAGTGGTAATGTTATACGATGATACATAATTTCCTACGATGATTGAAAACGAATTACTTTCTTTAAAGTAATTACAATTGAAGTAGTAGTTGCAAAGTTTTTTTTTTTTCTTGATTATATGTGTTTACAATAACAACAACACTCACCACACCACACTATCGACTATTGAGCCAATCCCTGATCATCATCTATGAGGCTTTTCGACATGTATGGTCCATCCAACTCGTAGCCTAGTCTTCTATAATAGTGACGAGTGCCGACTCCAGATATAACAAGAAGTTTATTACTACAGTGTTCTTCACGTGCTATGCGTTCAGCTGCCTCCATTAATAGTGTACCATAACCTTGATGCTGGAATTTCGTTGGATCTCTTCCTGATAGAGGCACAGCACTGCCATAGACGTGCAACTCTCGCACTATACTTGCACATACCTTACCACCACCGAAATCGCCATATTTTGCCCAAACATCACCATTATCATCATTATCTTCTGATGTGGCTATACTAGAAGAAGAAGAAGAGCTACTTCCTGTATTAACAATTTCAGGTCGGAAAGCATTATTACTACATTTACGTAGTCTAAGTAAGCCGATGAGTATATCTGCTACAGGGTCTTCATAAGAAAGGAATGTTTCCCAGCCACCATTCGCGGCGTAATCTCTTCGTATAAGTTCAACTTGATCAGGATTAACACGATGATGAATTTGTTTAATGCCAACTTCTCGTGTGCGTACATCACGACATTGTAAACCAAGCTCATCCAAACGTGCTATAGCTAATTCTCTGAGATTTCCGTGATCGACACCAGATGTCACTAGTGGCATAGGAATATCACGTTGAATACGATAAACTCTTGTCCATGGTGGTACCATTGCCTGTATTTGTGCTACGACATCAACAAGCTCCTCCGGTGTATAATTCTTGTATTTACCTGTTTTCCACAGCTCATACAAACCCGTGCCTCGAATTACTAGTGTAGGATATATTTTAAGACCATCTGAACGAAATGCAGGATTTTCGAAATATTCCCGCATACCGTCGAGATCTCTATCTCTTCCCATATTTGGTAGATCAGGCATCATGTGTGATACAATTTTAAAACCGCAATCTTTAGCTAATTGAAAGCTATTACATACAGCTGCAACAGTATGACCTCTATTGGTGTCTCTAGCAACATCTTCATATACGGATTGCACACCAATTTCTATACGTGTACATCCGTATGATAACATCTCATTTAAATGCGGCTTCAAACAGTAATCAGGTCTGGTTTCAATAGTAATACCTATACATTTCATTTTACTTTGTTCAGAATACGTGATTGCCTCTGCTACTGTTCTACTGTTGTGTCCCGATAATGCATCATGTAAATTACGAATAAAATAGTCTTTATATTTAGTATCTAAACTACAGAATGTACCACCCATGACAATAAATTCAACTTTATCAACAGAATGACCAAGCCGTCTTAATTGATCGACACGACCACGAGTTTGGGAATATGGGTTATAACGTGCTCGAATAGCTCGCATACTTGTTGGTTCATAACCAGTGTATGCTTGAGTACTATACTCAAAATCGCTATCTACGCCACCAGGACAATACGAACACACATTGCCGGTAAGAGCAATATGAGGGCATCGATGAGGTTTACTCATTACTGCAACTACAGCGACACCAGATGCAGTTCGTACAGGTTTTGCTTTGATATAGGGTAATATCTTATCTTTGTAGTCATCAGGAAGGGCAGCAATGATATCTACTAGTTTAGGAATACTTCCCAACTTGTGCTTCTTCGCCATATCAGCCTTAATCTTGCTAAGATTGATTGGGATCTGAGCATCATACGCCTTGACCAAAGAACTCACAACTTCGGCGATAGCCACCAAATCTTTTGATGAACCAGCGAGCATTTGTCGATCCTTTCACTGCAACTTAATCGCCACCCTGCGAACAAATAAGCGCTTTCCCCTTTCCATCATGGATGGGACCCCGGCGAGCGCACATCAACCGTGGGTGCGGAAGAGAAACCAAGATTTCCAGGTTCTCCATAAGTACAAAAGAATTAGGGAGCTAACGTTTATCGTTGCACCAAAGCCTATACAATTTTCAGATAAGCTAGTCAAGCTCATTTAATTCTTAGACTATGGCGGATGAGGAGGTCGTTTTAGCACGAGTGTGTTATACGGAAATGTTGGAAGAGGATCAGAAGCAGACTCAGGACATTTGCATTAATGCGTTGAAGACGCAAGAGAAGAGTGATGTCACTATGTATCAGAAGGATGTAGCAGCCGTTATCAAGAAAGAGCTGGATGCTACCAAAGGTGGAACCTGGAACGTTGTCGTGGGTCAGTCATTTGGTTCTTATGTTTCACATGAAACAAAAACGATGTCACAATTCTTTATTGGAAACATTGCATTCCTTATATGGAAGCATGGATAAGTATATAACCTATAAACATCGATTTTACAAGACGAAAAGCCAGGCATCCATCGGCGGGTCACTCCAGTCTGGAGACTGCTGTTACAGAGTACATTACAGTATAGAGAGAGAAAGAGAAGAGAGGGTAGTGTAGTCATTCATATTTGTAAACAATGTAAATCATTCGAAAGGAAGTAGTGGTCCATGCATAGGCAGACAGGCGAACCATCTCATAACATCAGAACTTACAGAACAAACATACAAATAAGACAAAGACTATCTATGTTGTGTACCTTCTATGTGTTTACCACCCCCTCCAGAACTTCTCATTTATATAAGCAGAACCCTTTTCAAGATATTCTTTTCGGCTAGCCAAAGACGATCCGAGGGTTCCTAAAGCAATGCTATCATTTACGAATCTAGAGGCGCCATTCCACGCATAATAATCAGGATTTTCGGGTAAATATGTACGAGATTCAAACATATCTGGTATTATAGGACGTACTTCATTATAAAATCTTTGTTCAAATTGTGGAAATTTTGTATTCCCACCTGTAAGAACAAGGTTGGCAGCAGCAAGACCAGCATCCACATCATCCATTGAAGATAAACACTCCGCTGTGGCATCCACGATACCTCCTTGATTCATACCAACATCTGATGGATAGAATAGCACTTCTGGTACACAAAATCGTTCAGTTTCCATACTTAGCTCTTGATGGTTGGGGTCGGAGGCCACGTGGTCCGGGCGGACGTATCCACGCATCACACTTTGAAAATCTGGTAAAACAAACCCTTTTTTCATTTGTTCACCAAGATAATCACGCGCTGGAGCAGGTTTAGGCATCCCCTTCATAGGCTTTTGTGCAGCTAAATGTACTGCTGCAAGTTCAACTTGAAAATCAGCACTTATATAGCACAGAGACTCTTTGATTTGATCCATGAGCTTATACTCGTCCATCATATTCCACTGGCGATACGAGACAATCTCTTTGAGATAGTTAGTTAATAGTTTCCCTCCAATATTTACACGCTTGGCTGCCTTTTTGATACATTTTCCATTTACAAATGGCAGTATATGAGTAAATGAGAACCCAGAATCAACAATACAACAGTTTGTTCCAGAACGTGTGCTAGATCCGAAAGGTTGAGTCTGCGCGAATTCATATGCGCTGAACCAAGCAGCTGGTCTTCGCAAACAAGAATCAAAGCCAAAATCTTCAAAAATGACTTCATTAAAGTCATTTTGTATGGAATCTGGAAGAAATGGTGCCTCCGTGATGATCAGATTGGTGTCATCGACTTTGCCTAGTTTCAGGATTTTATTGAATAATCTAGACCATATTTCAATTTGGCAGTGCATATTTGTGACGTATCCTCGCTCAAAGGGACGTGTGTACGAGAGCAAGCTACCATTGGCCACATCATCTACTTCATCTCCAACAAGGACCTGCATCTGCTTATTCATGCGGGCCACACAATTGGGCACACTATTCATCCCATGGATCGATCCATCTATTGCTCCACTACTACTACCAGCACTCGCCATATCCTGCTCTGATGCTGGTCCATACTTGATCCGTCCAGCTCCATTATCGATTATCACATTTCGACTATTCTTTCCCATCTTTCACAATAATATCACCAATTGAGTAACGATCTCCCAAAATTTTAAGAAAGAAAGAAAGAGAGCTACTTACTTCTTGCTATTAGAACTTTGTGCTCAATACAAGAATATTATTGTGCTCAAAATAGGATTGCGATCTGTTCTGCCGCCGGGGGAAGGGATGCCAAGGCAGAGAGGCATTGTTTGTTGTCGAGCCGTCTATCATCTTATTTTGCAACAATATTAGCATAATGGCATCATTACGCAGAAGCTGCTTGCTTGTTGCAACAACGGTGGATGTTGCGAGTAAAAATCTCGTTAAATCCTTGATAGCAAGGAAAGATAATTGGACGGAGCTTAGCAAAGGTGAAACAGGAGGAACTGGAATATGGCAGGGCCGGCATAATAGTGATGTCTACTTGTGGGTGCAAGATAAGTCTCTTCTAGTATTAGATGAGGTACAAAATCTCGTTCACATGCAAGAAGGAGTGATTGATAGTGAAACCAAATTTAATGAAGTGATCTTTCTATCAAGACATAGTGCTGGTAGCGGAGTAGCAGCATTAACTGTACATCCAATTGGAATTCCATGGTTATCAGAAAGCCAGAAAGGCAGATATGGTGGTCAAGCTGGCAAATGCTCTCCTCCAAGCACGCGTCTTGCATCTCTTTATCGTGGTATATTGGCCGAAGCAACTGCAGCTGGAGCCACAGATCGCTTTCAAGTGACAATGGAAGCTACACATCATGGCCCATATTGTTCTATACCTGCATGTTTCGTTGAAATCGGATCAAGTGAAGCGACGTGGGATGATGAACAGGCAGGGACCTTGTGGGCTAATACACTCGAAAGTGAGTTGCATCTCCACGAAATAGCAGACACAACAGTACCTGCAGCAGAATCTATGATTGCTGCATCAAGTGATGCAGACAAAGAGGTGGTTATGGTGGCGATTGGCGGAGGACACTACGTCCCCAAAGCAAATGACTTGGCCAGAAAGGGTATTCAGATTGGTCATATGTTAGCTTCCTATGCCATACAACCCTTACTCGAAGGTAAAAGCCCTGTTCCGGACTGTCCTGTGCCTGAAGGTGAAGTGACACCTACTTGGCAGTCAACTATTATGGAAGCAGTGAATTCAACACAAATAGCATATCCTAATGCGAAAATCATCGTATGGTTTAACAAGACATGTTGTAAGGCGGAGCCACGCCAAGGCGTCATTGACCTGCTTGAGAGCCACGGAATAGCATGGACACATTCTGTAGCAGAGGTAAAATAAATAAGGATACTCAGGCAAAGCTTTAGAAGAATAAGTAATAGAAGAGGGTCATTCTAGGTAGATATTTTTGTTTTTTATTGTACAGTACTATAACAAATGTGAATAAATATATCTTAATGTTATGGTTTTCGTTTAGACACACTCACTTACTTGTGCGATTTCCGCTCTTGAGCAATAGCACGTGACATATCTACTGGCATAGAAGCATTCATATGCGAGTTTGTGGCAATACTCTCTTGATTTAATCTCTGAGGGAATTGCTCCATAGTTTTTGCAGCTTTCGCATTGCTATTTCGAATAGCTGAAATAGTATCCACAGGAAGATCTTGTTTGTTGAATATCTTGGGAAATACAATATCACTCGCTTGTTCGGGGGGAACAAAGGAATGTCCAGGTACATGAGGACCATCATCAGAACCTGCATAACTACCCATGCCATCCTCATAATCTTCCTCTTCATCCAGCGTTCCTGCATGGCTTTCATGATCATCGTGTACAGAATTATTTTGACTTTTAAAACCCGATACAACTTCAGGTGGTACGACTTTGACACCAGCTCCACCAAAGAAGAATTCTGTACCATTTAATTGTTTATGGGGCTGTGATAGAGCTAATGTTCCACTTCCAGGTCTCTGTGGTGGTACTTCTTTATACGTACCCATTGGGAAAGCAACTAATGCAGGAGAGAAGACGGCGTCTACTTCACATGCAATGGCAACCCATGTACCGGTAAAACCTGTTGGATCAGCCTCATATCCACTTCTTTTCCATACTCCATCAAGTATGTAGGGTATTTCATCTAATGCCAATTCCGCCAATTCACCGAATTTTTCTCCATCCACTTCTAGAAGACACAACACTAGTGACAAGGCAGCTGGGTCACTGAGATCAGGCATAGCATCAGGTGGGCACATGTGCAAACATGCTGAACATACATGACGAACAGAGGTGTAACCAGATGCAGCTAAGTCTAGCAACATACCAACACCACCTACATTAAGTAGCTGTTCTTGTGATTCCGGAACTCCCAGCATGTTGTACATAGCTCCAGAGACCTGCCAAAGAACATCCTCATTAGTACTAAGCCCAAGAGCTCGGAGTACTGTAATAGTGCGTTCTTCTTTTGCAAGGGCAACAGCACCAGAATTATTTACACCACTACCACTAAAATTTCTTAATGCTCTACAAACATTGCGTCGAATAGGGTCGAACATATTCAGACAATCATGTGCAGTGAGCCAGTACATGACATCCACCCCGTCCCATTGTAATACTTTAATTGGATCGGGACTGCGTGATAATGCATATAAAGCGCATGCCATATCAAATTTTAGAGCTGGTTGTTCTGGTTTCGATAGCTTAAGAATAATTGCCATGACACCGTCAGCAAGAAGCTTCTTCAAAACATCGGCATTATCACTTGCAAAAGATAATTCTTTGACAATACGACCAATACGGATACAGTTTGGCATATGAGCTTCATCAGTAGACCCTGGAGGTTTGAGTAGCTTGGCCAAGGCGGCAATGACTTCAGAATTGACTGCAGGTACCCAACTTTCTTCATGCTTCGTAACAACATTATATAAAGCTTGTAATGCATCTAATTTAATTTTTTCATGCATAGCTGGTGCTGAAATAACGGAAGTAAGTGATGGCAACGCTCCTTTGCCTTCTTTATCTATATGAGTCAACTGATCATAAAAGACTGGCATCATACTAAAGTTACATAAAGCAACCACTGCCATTTGAATGCATGCAACAGGACCGCGAGCAATGATCTTAACGAGTAGGGGAATAGCAACAGTGTCAGCTAAAATTTTGGCTGAATCTAATTTAGAAAGATTACATAATGTAACTGCCGCACAATATGTAGCTTCATCACCATCTAAATTAAATATTGCCATACATGCATCAGCAAGTTTCTTATCAAAAACAAGATCTTCAGCGAGATCAGGATCGAACGAAATGTTAGCGATGGACATACCGCAAAGCATTTTCACTGCAGTAGTAGCTTTGGCACCTAGGATTAATGGTGATAATGTCACACGAGCTATTAAAATATTAGGTAATTTTAATTCACCCATTTTCTTTGAATATTCTTTAGTTTCACATGTGATATTATACACAGTGCGCATGCATAACTCCAATAACTCGATATTTTCAATTTTGGCTAGCTCCAACATGGCAGTGAGCACATCTAATGTAACCACCATTTGGCGCCGAAATTCAACACGAGTCATTAAATTGAACAAAGCTTTACCAAGACTTTCTTTAGTGTATATAGAATTGATACGCAGTAGGGTACATACAACTAGATCCGTTATTGCACCAGTTTCTGCCAACTCTTGCATGATTTCTTTCGGTACTTGAGATGCCAAAGTGTTGCAGATAGCAATAGCACTAAAATGCTGCACACGATCAGCTTCTTCACAACCACTACGCATAATGGCAGTCAATGCAGGAACAAGTCTCTTTTCTCTAGTAAGTGATGTTTTACTCTTTGGATGCACACTACATCTGGCAAGAGTTCTTACAGAGTGCAGTATCCGTAGTGTCTTGTTATTGCGAATCATAGCCATGATGGTAAGAAGAACTCCTGGACCTAATGTTGCTCTTTTAAGTGACAAGTTATGCAATGTTGCAGCAGTTAAAGCGCGACCAAGTTCACCCGTAATCTGTTGTCCAAGGACTGCATTCCCACTAGTAGGGCCAGATTTCTTGGGTGCGGAGACACCTGCAGGCATAGTTGTTATACTCCCTTGCACGGCAACCATAAACTTTTGTGCACCTGCTTCTAACATTTTGATACATAAATTATCTTCATTTGAAATAATATTCAAAATAGAGAGATATTTTACGTTCATAATAGCATCATCGATGCCGACGTCTTCGAAGAGGTCGATTATGTGGTGACCCTGTTCGTTACTTATTGCCCTGGATGAAGCAGTTCCTACTCCTAGCAATGTTGCGCGTGAAGTTTTACTATACGTACAAAAGTTAATAAGAGTACTCAATGCTGTGGCTTTGAGTGGTCTAGCATGAAATGAGAAGATACGCTTCAGTAACTCCACAAACATTTCAATGAGATCTTGTTCTAGGAAATTCACTAGATCTTTTCTGAGTGATAAATTGTATGCCAATTGTACAACTAATTCGATATGAGTACTATTATCATCCAAAACTTCTTTATACATTTCTAACACAAGCATGCGCTCTTTCACCATATCTTCAAAGAATCGAGGTTGTTGAGAAAGAGCAGCCAAGAGTGTCCAGAGATAGTTGGTGGCTGCTATGGGTGCTTCACGTAGTAATCCTAAAATAATCTGAATAGCGTTGCAGCGTACCATAACAACACTCGAGGTTTCCACTTGTGCCAATTGAGCAATCACATATGATACAGCTACAAATTGCGCAGTCTGTTCAGGGTCGAACATATCTGTAAGCATCGGATTGATCGCGTCGTCACGAGCGATTTTGTCGTGAAAGAAACCGCTCGTGAGCAAGTTTCCAACCATAGATAAAATCCATGCTCTCATTTGTGGAGTACCTACATTAAAGACTTTATCTAAATGCGTTGCAATGCCACTACTACTAATTTCTCTTCTATTTTTGCGTGTACATGATAAATTCACGTAAGCTTCGGAGATCCGGCCCATCATGTCCTTCGTCATGTAACTCTCTAAAGAATGGATAAATAGCGGTAAAGCACCTTCTTCACACAAAATGATACTATAACTCATACAACGTGTAAAATTAACAAAGATATCAACCGCAAAACACGCATTTTCATAGTGCCGAGCGACATCTAAGCGTTTTGTACACGACATCAAAATTTTGAGGCATAGCTCTGCATCCGGTCCTGAAAGACATGGACCTACGTTGTTCATAGTAAGCATAAGATAGAAAAATAATTCATATTCTGCTGCCATTTGAAACAAATTTTGAACAATACCTACGATGCCTCCAAGGACGAGAATGTCACCCAAAGCCTCCTGGTACGACATATAAGTGATGAACTTCGCTACTAGAAGACCAATTTGCTGATCACATTTATCTAGCATACCAGATATAGTAGATAATATATACTTTTCAGTAAGAATTTTACAATATTCTGGATTCTGTGCAGCACTTAATAAACATTCCAAACAAACCGTAAGGACCTCGGTGTCTGTGCTTTCGCCGAGTAATTTCATAACCGCTTCTACGCCACCCTTGACCATGAAGTGTATGCTCATACTCTCATTCTGGACCATTGTTAGCAGTGCATGAGATACCTTGCGTTGTGCAGCAATCATACTCGCATTAATTTTTTTACTTTCTTTTTCTCCTGATCCATCAGCTACCTTGTCTTCTTTATGCTCATGATGGTGTTCTTCTCTACTGTGAGCACGAGGATCTACCTTTTCTAAGATAACTTTACGTGCTTGATAAATCAATGCATTTGGGTTGGCATCGTAAGCATAGTCAGGCAAACCCATGAAATTGTTTTTCAATCGTAGTTTCTTTTTACTAGGCAATGCTTCTATAGATGCTGATAATGCCATTTGACCAGCTGAACCACGTCTTTCGGCTTCAGATAACAATTGTTTCGTACTACCTGGCATTATAGCAGACGTTGCTTCATTGTGATGAATAAGTGTTTGCAATAAATCATCAAAATTTCTTTCTTTGTGCGTTTTAGGGTCCTTCATCTTAACACCCCATCTGACGGCTAACGCCCTTAAATCAATTATTGTAACATCTGCAGCAGTAGTGGTACGTACAATTATGCCATACTGCTTCAGAAATGGAAGGAGAATCTCCACTGGCTTCCATGGCTGGTCCGCATCAGAGTCATAGTCATCGACTGCCTCATTGAGAAACTTGGAGATGGAAGTGATGTCCATATTCAGCTATTCCGCTCACACGTCAACTCAATTGCAATAAAACTAATGTATCTGCTATATAATACACAGTTATGTGTCAAAGTGACACTGTGTTGAACGCTACAAGGCTCAAGGCTCAGGGGCCGACGTACGTACCACAACGTTTTCAGCCGAGTCTGGTTTTCTGCGCTTAACTCTTGATAAAGATAATTACGAGTCCAAAAATTCAGTGAAGATGAACAAAGCGGCATTAGTGACATCGGGACGTAAGCTTGAGGGAGGACAGCTCTATTTATTGTCAGTCTTTGACTTGGAACCCTCTGGCATCATCATCCATGCCTACAACCAAATCACAAGCAAAGAGTATATGTTACCAGTATTGGAGAAAGAGGTAC
>JACKZZ010020150.1_pt1 | contig 16458 bp, 19 predicted proteins | sample 8027871 | NCBI WGS metagenome assembly JACKZZ01 (sample SAMN15724774, study PRJNA655200) | protist metagenome | isolation source: fluorescence activated cell sorting (FACS) single amplified genomes of... | place: USA: West Boothbay Harbor, Gulf of Maine | collected 2000-07-19
GGCTAAATTTAATCATATTAAATATTATGATGAGCCACACAAATATTATATAGATGGGAAACCAACAATTTCTTGTACAGGTTTTTTACATAAATTTCAGAAACCTTTTGAGAGTAATGTTGATAAACCTGATAAATGGGCGTTAAAACAAGGTTATGAGTATAAAGCCAAATCTATGGCTGACAAATACGCGCATAAACAAAACTTCTATCCTATGGAGGGAGACCCATATGGTAGACCAGATTACTCCAACCCAAAACCAGAGAGTGAGTGGATTACTGAAGAGGAAGTTAAAAGAGATTGGAAATATAAGAATAATCATGCAACTTTTGAGGGTTCTTCATTACATGATTATATTGAGAATTATATGAGCAATAGGATTTTTCCTTATCCTGAGAAAAGTCCAGAAGGATTACAATTCACTGAAATAGAGGAAACATTTAATGTAATGAAACAATACGCATTAAACTTCTATAATGATTCAGTTGCTTCTGGTAAATTAATCCCTGTTAAGTCAGAGTTGGTTGTTGGTGATAGTGAGTTAAACTTAACAGGTATGGTAGATCAGTTGTTTTGGAATGTTAAACACCAATGTCTACAGATATGGGATTGGAAAACCAATACCAAACTGAATATGAAGAATGATTTCGGTAATAAAATGGATTATATATTGTATATGTTGGATGATTGTGAGTATGAAACATATTCATTACAATTAAACATCTATAAGAAAATAATAGAAAGAAATACTAATCTTAAATTGGGGGATTCTTATTTGGTGTGGTTTAATGAAGAAAATCCAAATTATGAAATCATTAAGTGTGGTGATTATGGTAATATTGTGGATGAAATGTTTAAGTTTAAGTTAGAAAACCCGAAAATGTTTAATTAAAGTTCACCATTTTTTTTGTAATCATTAATCCTATCATTACTAAATTCTATATATTCCGAATCAACATCATAACCTATATAACTTAAGTTATTTTTGATAGCTGATATAGCACTAGTTCCTGAACCCATAAAAGGGTCTATTAATAAGTCACCCTCACCCTTACCACTAAACTTAATACAGTCATCTACTAGTTTAATTGGGTATGTAGCTGGATGACTACCTCTATGTTTATCCCTATTTTGTATCGTATCATATGGTATGAACCACGTGTTACCTTTACATCTTTTATTTGGGGTTTCTTTACCTAACATTTTACTATTCACTTTATCATTTAATTCATTAACCTCCTCTTTTGTGGCGTTTTTATAGAATTCTTTTTGGTTTTGGTAGCCCATTTTTTTAACTAGTCTACCCCTTAACCTACTTTCTTTATTTAGGTTAGAATCATTCATATAGGGAACACCTATAGATAATTTATCACATTTAACTTTACCTGACTTAGTAAAGTGGAATAAATGTTCCCACGTTGGGTTACTAAACCTATCACTGTTTATTGGTTTAAAATGTCCTGTCGTTACTTCATCAATGGATATCGATTTTACCCACGTAAAATTGTTTTGTAGGTTAAAATGTTTTCTAGCTTCTTGTGCGACATCCATACCCACCCAAGGGTCCACATTACTATATCCAACGTTTAACCAAAAATGACCATCATCTTTAAGAACTCTTTTAACGGATGAAAAAACTTCACTTAACCACTTTAGATAAACATCCCTAGGTTTATCGTCACTATATGTTTTATAATCTATCGATAGGTTATAAGGTGGGGATGTTACACAAATATCGACACTCTTTTCCGGTAACTTATCCAAACCTTTAATACAATCTATATTATATATAATATTTTTCTCCATAATACTACTTTTCTTCATTTATTTTATCTTCTATCAACTTCCTAACAAAAGCTGACTTATTTAAACAATTATCCTCAACATACTTATTGAGTTTCTTATGTAAAACCTTATCTAGTTTAATGATAAGTGGTATGTTTTTTTTCTCTTTCATAATAGTAATTAAATTATATAAATAAGTATATACATGTATTAAGAAATATACACATTACTAAGTATTTTTTTTGCCAATCAAAATAAAATCACTATATTTGTTATATAACAATAAAAACAACGAACATTATGGAGAAACAATACGTTTATATAGGACAATACTATCACATAAAAAATAAAGAATTACCTTTAGATTTAAAATTTGGTGTAACGAATAATCTAACACAAAGAGAATACTCTTTTAGGTAATACCAAATCACCAATAAAGTATATGATACGAAGGGCTTGGGAATTACCTGAAAATGTTAAAAGAGAATCTGTTGAAGATATTATTGCTTTAGTTTTTGATGAATATAAATACGATGGTTGTGAGATGTTTGAAGAAGAAAATAAATAATTTTAAATATAAGGCTGTAGACTTATAATAACACTTTATAAGGTTACAGCCTTATAATCTAATTAGGGTTATCTGGAAACCAGTCATCCCATTCATCATTAGTAGTGTCCACTACATTAGTTTTATCGTCATTCATAAGGGGGGTTGTTTTTTTAATTAAATATCATTACACTTAGTAAAAACATTAATTTATGGTAAAAAAAATATTTCATTTGGCGGATCTTCATTTCAGAACATATAAACGTATTGATGAATCTAAAGAAGGTTGTCAAAAGTTTATAAATGAAACAAAAGAATATATAGAAGAAAATGAATTAAAACATAGTGAATGTAGGGTTGTAATTGCTGGTGATATTGTTCATCAAAAAATCACAATATCTAACGAATTGTTTTCACTTGTTAGTTGGTTTTTAAACGAATGTAGTAAATTATGTCCTGTGGTAATCATTGCAGGTAATCACGACTTATTGGAAAACAACAAAGACAGAATGGATAGTATTACGCCAATCATCGAAGCAATTGATAACAAAGATGTTCATTACTTAAAAGAGAGTAAGTGTTATCCAGATGACAATATTGTGTGGTGTGTATATTCTATATTTGAGGAAAATGAAAGACCTAATATAGAAGAGGGTAGAAAAGAGTATGGTAATGATAAAACTTATGTGGGATTATATCATGCACCAGTAAATGGTGCGGTAACTGCGATTGGATATGAGTTTGAAGATCATAATGATTTGGAACAATTCGATGGTTGCAATATGGTATTACTTGGTGACATACATTTACGTCAAAAATTTGAATATAATGGGATACCAATAGCATTTAGTTCCAGTATGGTACAACAGGACTTTGGGGAGAAGTTATATGAGCACGGATATTTAATATGGGATGTTAAAGAAAGAACATTCACTGAACATAATATTGAAATGAATTATGGTTATTATGTATTTAAGATTAAATCATTGGAAGATTTGGAAAATGAATCTGAAAAACTAATAAATGTTTAATGGATATACCTAAGAAATTACAAGATGAGATATGGCAGTATTGTATGTCAAACAATATTACTAATGTGGATGATTTTATGTATAAGATGATCACCAACGGATTCAATACGGAGAAGTATGGTAATGCACCATTTTCTCATAATAATGAACCAGAAGTAATTGAAAAAGAGGTAATCAAAGAAGTAGAGAAGATAGTTGAGAAGGAAGTCATTAAAGAGGTTCCTGTGGAGGTTATTAAAGAAGTTGAAAAGGTAGTAGAGAAAAGAGTAGAAGTGCCTGTAGAAGTCATTAAAGAAGTACCTGTAGACAGAATAGTGGAGAAAGAGGTAGTCAAAGAGATAGTAGTTGAAAAAGAAGTGCCTGTAGAAGTAATTAAGGAAGTTGAAAAGGTAGTAGAGAAAAGAGTAGAAGTACCTGTAGAAGTGATTAAAGAGGTACCTGTGGATAGAATAGTAGAGAAAGAAGTTACCAAAGAGGTGTATATAACTGACGATGAAGTTACAAATAAACTACAGAAGGAGTTAGAATCAGTTAAGAAGAATGAAAAAGTGCATTTAAAAGGACTTCGTGAGAAAGTTAATGAGGTGAAAGAAAAAGATGGTAAAATTGACACGCTTAATCGGAAAATAAGTGACTTAGAGGGAAAATTAGAATTGGAGATAAAAACATCTAACGCACAAGTTGAGATAAACAAAGAGTTGGGTGAAGTTAAGAATAGTTTATTTGATGAGTTAGAGAAAAAGAAAGAAGAGTTAGACGAAGCAATTGAAGATTGGGGTGCTGATGTAACAACACTATCAAATAATTTGGAGTCCACAATCGAAGAAAAAAATAGAGAAACTGATAAACTTAATCGGAAAATTTCGCAATTAGAAAAAGATTTAGAAAAGAAGACTGACGATAAGTATAAAAAGTTTTGGGAAGATGAGATTGAGTCTCATGATAAAACAAAAGAAGAAATTAACGTTTTAAAAGAAACCATAAACCAACTAAAGGGTTATACTAAAGATGATAATGACATTTATGGTAGTGACGAAAAGGGATGGTGGTCAGGTGGATCTAACATAAAAAGAAAAAAATAAAAATATGGAAAAAACTTTAACTAAAGTGCATGTGCCAGAGAAAGCACATATTAGAGTGGATTGGGAGGATTATCCAGAAAATAGAACTGTTGAGGCTAAGAATAGAGTTAAATCATATTTCTCAAAAAAGTATGGTGTTCCTACAACATCAATAAAGATAAACTTTATACCAATTATTAAGAATAAAGAAGGTAAGGTAATCGACATTAGTGATGGTTTAATTGAGAACATTATGGATGAGGAATACCAAAGAAAGTTATTCTCAGAGTGGTTAAAGAGAAACCAAACCAATGTAGATTTCAAAAGGTTATGTAAATTAGATGATAAGATTAATGAAGTATTATTTGATGGTGAGTTAGAAGATTACAGATATCGAAGATGGGAGTTAAAAAATTTATGGATTGATAACTTTTTATCGTATGGTGATAACAACACATTAGATTATACTAAATTAAAGGGTTTAAATGTTGTTAAGTCGGAGCCAGCAAATCAGGGTGGTAAAACTATATTCAGTATTGATGCTTTATTATTCTTGTTTTTTGGTAAAACAACAAAGACAGATGTGGCACTTGAAAATTTTAATCAGTTTAGGGATAAGAATGAGGTTACCGTTGGTGGTTTAATAACCATTGATGGTGAAGATTATATTATTGAAAGAAAAATTAAGAGAAAAGCTAAAAAGGCTGGTGGTTATAGTGCAACTAATACATTAGATTTTTATAAGTTACTTGCAGATGGTAATAGAGAAAATTTAGAAGGTGAACAAAGAAGAGAAACAGATAAGATGATTACTGAAACTATTGGTTCGTATAGTGATTTTATGACTACTATAGTTGCTACTGCAGGTAATTTAGAAAGTTTGATTGGAACTAAACCAACTGAGAGAGGTAGGTTGTTAACTAAGTTTATTGGTTTAGAGGTTATTGAACAAAAAGAAAGTATTAATAAAAAGATGATGGCTGATTTTAAGTCTTCTATGAAATCCAATGTATATAATTTAAAAGACTTAAATGATGACATTATTGAGCACGAAGAATCAATTTCAACTAACAAAGAAAATATAGAAACAAATAAGGTATCACTTACTAATAAGGAAGACGAAATAGACTCTGCGACAAAAAAGAAAGATAAGTTATTGGCTCAGAAGGTAGACATTGATGATGAGGTAGAAGAAGTTAATCCACAAACATTGGAAAATGAGATTGAGACACTAACCAACGATGGTTTAAGTAAAAAGAAAGACTTAGAAGAAACTATATCGTTAATAAAAGAGATTGGTGATGTAGATTTCGATGAAGATGTGTATAATGATTTGGTTGATGTTAAGAATGAATTAAAGATTTCTATTGGTGGTATTGAAAAAGACATAAAGTCAAAAGAAAAGTTAGCCAAAGAGATGAAAGAAGGTGAAATTTGTTCTTTATGTAAACAACCATTAAAAGATGTTGATCATACCGAACAAATTAGACAATTAGAGAGTGAGGTAGGTGAAAAAGAGGTTGAATTAGAAAAAGAAACTAAAAATTTAGCTGAGGTAACAGAAAAAATTACTATATTAGTAGAAACTAAAGAAAAATCTGATAAGAATGATAAATTAGGTTTAGTTAGAGATAGACTAGAAGTAGAAATGGAAAGTTTGAGAGTAGACATAAAAGAAAAAAAGGGTATTCTAAAGATGTATCAGAGGAATATTAAGTCTATTGAGTCTAACAGAAAAGTTGATAGTAAGGTATTAGGGTATACACAACTTTTATCTAACCTTAACATAGAAAGGGATGATATTAATAAAAGAATCTCTGACTTAGAGAATGAAATTAAAAATAGTGAAGGTGTTATATTAAATAATAAAGATCTAATAAAAACTATTAAAAAAGAAACCGAAGTTCTTAAAATATATGAGGTATATCATAAAATGATTGGTAAGAATGGTATTTCTAAATTAGTTTTAACATCAGTTATACCTATAATCAATTACGAGTTACAGAGATTATTAGATGATGTGTGTGATTTTGAATTAGAACTTAGTATGAGTGATAAAAATGAAGTTGAGTTCTTAATAAATAAAAATGGTATTTCTAAAAAACTAAAAAGTGGTTCTGGATTAGAAGCTACGGTATCATCATTAGCACTTAGATGTGTATTAGGTAGAATATCCACACTACCAAAACCAAATGTCATAGTATTTGACGAAGTTTTAGGTAAAGTAGCTGATGTAAACTTAGATAATGTAAAACTATTCTTTGATAAGATTAAAGATATGTATGACATTATTTTATTCATCACACATAACCCAATTGCACAGGATTGGGCAGACAAAATTATTACTGTGGTGAAGAAAGATGACATTTCGTCATTAAAATTAAATTGATTACCTTTGGGTATTATTATTGTTTAACTTAAAATAAAAAAATTGTTATGAATTTGAATTTGAGAGCATATTGTGTTATAGGGTTAGGTAACGTTAAAGACTTAACTAAAATATTGACTGAGATATCAGAAAATGATGTTTCATTTGTTAGTGGTACTGGATTAATAATCGCAACTTTTATGTCAACTTGGAACATATCTGAAATAGAGGATTTAATTAACGGTGAAGAAAAATCTTATATAATGTTTGAGATGACACCAGGTTTTTTCTCAGCAAATATCAGAGATAAACAATTTCAACAGACACTATTTGGTGGGCCAATTGAGAATAGTGAGTTTTATAAAAATATTGAGGACACATTTAATAAGTTAAATGATATGGATATTTTTAAAGATATTGATGATGAATCGGATGACTACATGACCATTATGGATTTTATGAAGAACACTAAAAAAAGAGAAGAAGAAGAGGAGCCAGCTTTAGACGATATATTAGATAGAATTAGTGAGGTTGGTTTTGAAAATTTAAGTGACAAAGAAAAAGTTTTATTAGAAAGGTATTCAAAAAATAAATAGAAGGTAGTTTTGAATAACTTAAAAAGTTTCGTAACTTAGTAAAAAATTATATATATGAGCAATAGATTTATAAATACAAAGGAAGATGGTTTATCCATTTATTTTAAGGATGTAAGAAAGAGTGAAACAATTAGTATTGAAAAGGAGGTTGAATTAGCTAAAAGGATTACAGAAGGTGATCAAAGTGCACTTAACGAATTGGTTAACGCTAATTTAAGGTTTGTGATTAAAATTGCTAAGGACTATCAGAATCAAGGTGTAGCTTTAGCTGACTTAATTTCTGAAGGTAATTATGGTTTAATCACAGCAGCTAAAAAATTCGACCATACAAAGGGTTTTAGATTTATATCATATGCAGTATGGTGGATTAAACAAGCAATAAAACATTGTCTCAATGAAAATTCTAGAACAGTAAGGTTACCTGCAAATATGGTTAACAAATTATCTAAATTAAGAAAAGAGGTAGATGAGTTTGAAAAGAAGAATCAAAGAAAGGCTACGGATAGTGATGTAGAATATGTTGAGGTACCTTATTGTAATTCTTTATCAGCACCAATAAATGATGATGGTGATGTATTGGGTGATATGTTATCTGACGATATTTTTGGTAAACCAGATGAAATTATTTCTGAGAATGAGAATGTAAGAAAGCAAATAAATAAATCTATGGAGGGTTTATCTGATAGAGAAAAGGATATCATTTATTGTTATTTCGGTATCAATGGACATCCACTAACATTATCTCAGATTGGTATGGAGTATGGGTTAACTAAAGAAAGGATTAGACAAATTAAAGAATCTGCAATTAGAAAAATCAGAAATAATACTGATGGTGTATTTGAATTTTTAATGTAGTATCTAACATAAAAGTAATTTATTAAGGGGGTTTTTACCCCCTTTTTTTATATACTTTTTTATATTTATTCATTATCATTATTACGAGTATTTATATAAAAACACCATTATGAAAAAAATTATTGAATTAGTTAAGAAATACAAAGTCTATATTTTAGGTGCTTTGTTATTATTTTTCTTTTTTAAATCTTGCAGTAAATCAACTAACATTAAAAAGTTAGAAAGAACAAATGTAGAATTACATGATAAAGTTGATTCTTATGAAAGTAAGATAGATAGTTTTCCTGAGAAATTAAGGAAAGAAAAATTATCCATTTATTTGAGTTTAGACGACACTATCTCTAGAGTTGATAGAGGACCACAATTAATGGGATTACATAAAATGATTAAAGATAGTGTTAAATCACTACAGGACTAGTTATGAAAAAGATTTGGAATTGGATTATTAATAACCCTAATAGGGCGATGTTCCTAATACCGATATTATTGGTTGCAGGTATTTCTATTTCACACGTTGTTACTTGGTATGATATGGCTAACCCAATCAACTGGGCAGTATATCTATCAATTGCAATAGAGGTTGGTGCAATGACTGCTTTGGTTGCAGCAACAAATAAGATTAGAGGTGGTGTTTGGTTTATGTTTGGTTTAGTAACATTCATACAGATGATTGGTAATATTTTCTATTCTTACTTTCAGATAGATGAGACAGGAGAGTTATTTCAGTCGTGGATAGAATTAACGTCACCAGTGTGGGAATTGATGGGGACTGAAACAACTGATGTGGTTGGTATGAAGAGATGGTTAGCATTCTTAGAAGGTGGTTTATTACCACTTATTTCATTAACATCTTTACATTTCTTTGTTACATATGAAAAAAATGAAACAGAAAAACCAAAAACTATTGATCCGAATGAAGATTTAACGCCTGATATGAAAAAAGTTATACTTGAAGAGGAGTTAAAAAGTAGAGAAGAAAAAAAAAAGGATAATTTAGAATCAGTAAAAGAGGTAACTAGTGAAGTGAATGAAATCATTAAGGCAAAAAAAATTGTTGAATCATTTGGTGATAAATATGAAACTGATGATTTAATTCCAACAGAAGAATATAATAACTCATTAGATGAAAACATAGTAACTTCTATTGAAGTGGAGGATATTGTCTACGAAGAAAAAGAAGATGATACGGATGAAGTATTAGATATTGAACACAATTCATTGACAGAACATTCAGATGATTATGAAGAAAATGAGTCGGAGGAACATTTAGAAGGTGTTGATACATCACAACTCATTGAAGAGGACGATTGGGATGAAGATCACGCTTTAGATATGGTAATGAATGATATGGTAGAAGATTTAATGGAAGAAGAGGGTGTTGATACCATCGAAGAATTAGTTGATTTATTAGAAGATGAATCTACAGATGAAGAAGACGATTCACCAACAACAAAACAGGATGTTACAATAAATAACAAACCACCTAAAAGAAAAATGGGTATTGATAGAATCAGGTAATGTTTATTGATGAAAATACATATGAAATAGGGGAAGGTAACTACTATAAAACAGAGTTTACTAAGACAAAAATTATTATTGGTAATAGTAACAATGTTGACATGAAACATGTGTATGGTTGGCAACACAGAGTTATGGGTGAATATAAAAAAACTTCTACGTTTAGTATAGACAGAAAAGGTAATATATTTCAGCACTATAATCCAAATTGTTATTCTGATTTTGTCGGTGATAAGTCAATAGATAAAAAATCAATAACAATAAGTTTAGAGAATCAAGGTTGGTTAATTAAAGACATTTTAAAAGATAAGTTTTACGATTGGGTAGGTAACTCATATAAGAGAAGAGTTAAGGTTTTTGAAAAGAGATGGAGGGGTCAAAGTTATTGGGATCCTTATACACCTAAACAATACAAAGCCACTTTAGAACTTGTGGAGTATTTATGTAAAGAATACGATATCCCTAAAAAGGCGATAAGTCACAATACTCAGATAGATTCTATGCAATCATTTGATGGTGTATCTTATAGGAGTAATTACTTTAAAGAAAAGACTGACTTAACACCAGCATGGGATTGTAAAAAAATTAAAAATAAATTAGAGAAATGAAAAATATGAACGAAGATCACACTAGAAGAATTCTAAAAATAATTAGAGAAGGTAAGAATACAGATGAAACTAAATTAATAAAGGAACAAGAAGAAACACTTGCACCTACGGATGAAATGATGCCAGATGAGTTTGAGACCGCACCTGTTGAGGATGTTGATGAAGATGCTGGTGAAGATAGGGATTTAGATGATGCTGAATTAAAAGAAGAAGAGGATAAGTTTAGACAAACTGTACATAACAGAGTTAAGTTTAATAATTTTAAGTTATATCCTGCATCACAAAATGTTGAATGGGGTGGTGAGTTTACAGATACTAGAATAGAGTGGAATTACTCTTTAGATGATAGTAGAGGTGTATATATTACTTCTGAGTTACTTCAATTAGATGATGATACTTTAGATGTTATTAAAAAATTAGTGGGTTATTATAAAGCATGGTCTGATGATTGGGCAACAAGAATTGCTGAGGAGTATAACAATAAAATCAGAGATGAAGAGAATACAGAGGATGATGGTGAAACTGCTAAAGATGAATTAGGTGGTTTTGAACTTGGTGATGATTTACCAGATGAAATGCCATTTGCGTAAAATTAGTGATTATGTGGTTAGTATGGAAACTTATTGAATATTTAAAAACACCTAAAGGGCAAAGGAATGCGTTATTTATTGCGTTAGTTGTCGTTTTAGTTTTTATGTTTAGATCTTGTGGTGGTGATAGTGTAGATAAGTTAAAATATGAACAAAATATATCATCATTGAGGGATAGTGTAAGGACTTATCAAACTAAGAATGGTGATTTAGTAAGTGAAAAAATGGCACTTATTTTAGAAAAATCTGAATTAGAAGATTATAATGGTGACTTACTTAAAGAAATTAAAGATCTTAAAGACAATCCTATTGTTGTAACCAAAGTAGTCACTGAAATTGTGCATGAGATATCATACATTAAACCCGAATTAGACACTAATGGCGTTGTATATAATGCAGATAGTACAATTAAATACACACCATTTAAATGGGATATAGACTCAACATATAGTGAAGGTAACTATAGAAGAATAGGTGGTGAATATACCATATCAGTAGACACAAATCTAAATACTAAAACAAAAGATTTCGTTTTATTAAATGATGAGATTGGTTTGACATTCACAACAGGTTTAACTGAGAATGATGATGATAAAGTTGAGATATTCATAAAATCTAAATACCCTAATTTTAAGGCAGTTAAAATAGATGGGGCATTATTTGATCCTAGAGAATCAAAAGTAATTAAAAAGTTTTTTCCACCTAAGAGATGGGGTGTTGGTGTATATGGTGGTTATGGTATTTACATTGATCCTGGTAAATTTACTGCAGGTACTGGATTAACATTCGGTGTCGGTATTTCTTACAGTCTATTTCAATGGAAAGGAAGAAAATAATTTTTATCAAAGAATAGATATTTATAAGTATGGAAGATAAAGATATTAAAAGAATCATTAGAGAAGCGTTAACTAAAACCGATGAAAATAAAATTGGTACTATGATTCGTAAAGAAATCAAAGATGTTTTTGGTAGTGATTTGGATAAAAAAGTTAAAGATATCGTATCTAAAGAACTTAAAGGAAAACCTTTTGAAAAAGAGGTTGTTAAAATAAGTAAAGATGTCTTAGAGCAATTATATAGAGAATTGTGGATGAGACGTGCTATGTGGAAAGCAGCAATTAAATAGATTATGAGAAAAAGGTTAAAATTTAAAAAATCGGATATCCTTAAAGAAGATATTACAGGTGAATTTAAACTTGCTGCAGCTACTAGTGGTGTTGACGCGTTAAAAAATATTAAGTTTGAGCAAGAAGAAATTGAAGGTGGTTTGGCAGATGACAAATCAGTTAAAGATATTGCTAAAAAACATAATGTTAATATTAAAGATATTGTTGATCAAATCAAAAAAGGGACTAAGATAGAGATGGAACATACTGATGATCCAAAAGAAGCAAAAGAAATTGCAATGGATCATGAAATGGAGCACCCTTATTATTATAGTGCTTTAGAAGATATGGAAAAAGAATTAGAAGAAGGTTCTTTATTAATGAATTCTATTATAGGTGAGGAAGAATTAGATGAGGCAACAACTGGTGCTAGTAGTGGTGCTTTTGTTGGACCTATGAGTGGTAAACCTATTAAAAGAACAGTTTATAAAACTGATGTTCCAGTATCTGGTGCTGGTGGGATGACAAAACCTATCGGTAAAATGCGTTCATTTAAAAAGAAACAATTAAAAGAAACTAATGTAATTAGTAAACAAGAAATTATTGATGAATCTTTAGGTATGGCATCAATACCTACTTATGATTCACCTGCTGGATGGGGTGATAATGAATTTATGGGTACTAAAGGTAAAAAGGGAAATGCTGTTCAGAGAAAAGGGAAAAACTATAAGAATACTTATAAGTTTGGGAATAATGAAGGTAGTACTTTTGTGAAGGTTAAAGATAAGTGTAAAAAATTCCCTTATTGTAGTCAAGGTCCGGATGCAATTGAATTATCTAAATCAATACCAGAGGGGGAAGAGAAGATGAAATTACCAAATAGAAATGACATTAAAGAAGGTTGGAAAAAATTTGTTGAGGTGGCTAAAAGAGAAGGTAAAGAAACCACAATGGCAGCTAAGATAATCAAAAAATTATTAGTTAACGAAGATGTTACAGAAAAAGAGTTAAAGTTTGTTAAAGAACAATCTGGAGATATCCTTAAAATTTTTGGTGTAGTTACTATGGGGGCAATTTCTACAGCGTTACCTATATTAGTGGAAAAAATGTTAAATAAAAAAGGTCTAAGTATTTTACCAAAAGAGAGATCATCTATGTTAGATGATAAAGAAGAATTAATAGAGACTATAAGTGAAAAGACAGGAAAATCAAAAAAATATGTCGATTCTTTAATTAAGAGATATTTATAAAAAAAAGAAATAATGAAGAAATCAATTTTAGGAAAAAATATAAAAGTCACTATGGTTAGTGAAGAAGCTAAAGCTAAAGGTTTAGTAGATACTGAAAAAGTACAAAAAGAATCTGGTAAGTTTAATAAAGAAGGTATGGAAGCTTACAATAAGTTAGCGGATTTATATGATTTTGATGAAGGTGATGAAGATGCTTTAGAGAATCCACCAAAATATACTAGAGATGACTTTGAGGAGGAGTATACTATTGCTAGAGATGCTGGTGGTATGAACTCTATTGATTATGATAATGAAGATACTGAAGTATTTAAATCATTTATGGAAAGAATAGATAATTTGAATGATACTTCGGAATACGATAAAGAATTTGGAACTAAAGATGGTTTCGGTGAGGGTGAAAAAGATAATGTATATGATGAGAATAAAGAAAACTCTGAAAAATACAAAAAACATAGAAAGGAATATCAACCAACACCACCAGTAAGAGCTATACACGCTGAAGAAATTAAAGAAAGTAAAACTATGAAAAGATTAAATTTTAAACAATCATTTAAAGATGAAACACATATGATGTCTTTAATTAAAGAAGACTATAAAACAGATGGTAACACATTTCTAATGACTGATGGTAATGAAACTTATAAAGTTAGATGGGAAGGTGATAACACTTTAGGTGAAGGTGTGATTTTACAATATCAAAACAAAGAAAGAATTGACGAGGATAAAGAGAATATGAAAAAGTTATATAACTACAAAAAATCTGATGTTGTGGGTAAAACAAATAGCTACATCAATGAATCTATTCAATTCAAAAAAATGATGGATGTATTAAAAGGTAATAAATAACTATAACATAACTAAATTACAAAAACCTCTATAGAAATATGGGGGTTTTTTTATGCCTAACAGGTATTTATAAAGAAAAAGAATATGAAGTTTAATAATGTATTATCTGAAGCTATGATTGACGATCTCAAAATCCGTAAGGTTGAAAAGGTTGTGATGAAAAAATATAATGATGGGAATGTATCATCAACTAATGAAGTAAATGACATATCTAAAGAGTATGGTATGCCATTACATGTTGCTATGTCTTTATATTATACCTACTTAAAATATAAAGATTTTTTATTTAGTGATCAAGGTATTGATATTGTTAAGGAATATGATGTCTTTTCTAAAGAGAATGAAAAATTAACACGTAGAGTTTTATTGGAATATATTGACAAAAACTATGTCGGTAAAACAATATACAATAATGATGGTATTACTGGTATTGTTGAGTTTTGGGAAAGTGTAAATGTGATGGTTGACGAAGGTATGGGTCCATCAGTTTATGTTACTATGCCCGTAAATGGTGATTATACTGATAGTGAAGGTCGTACTTTTGTTGGTAATGATGTTAATTTTGGTGGTTCGGTTAATTGTAATATTATACCTTGGACAAGTAATGATGATAAACAACGTATGGGTTATGATTTTGTTGCATATAGTGAAGAATCTTTTAATGATTGGCAACAAAATGTTAAAAAAAATGGTAATTATGACATTGTGGTTACAGGGTATCTAAGTCCAAGTGCCTTACCGAAACCAAAAAACTATAGTGAAGATGAAATTAAGAGGTATTGTGATAGGTGGGTAATGATACAACAAAGAATTATACATAAAGCATCACCAATATTATTAAGTTATAAAGATTATGTTGAAGAAGGTGATTCAATTTTTACTGAATCTACTAAAAGAAGTGGAAAAAAATAATCCACCAGTAGTAGAAGAAATAATAAAAGAAGTTATGATACTTAAAAAAGGAGATAAAGGGGAAGAAGTTAAAAAACTACAAACACTATTAGGGGTAACTGCTGATGGTGATTTTGGTAATAAAACTGATGAAGCTGTAAAACAATTCCAAAAAGATAATGGTTTAGTTGTTGATGGTATTGTAGGTGAAAAAACTTTATCATTATTAGAGGAATCTACAACAGATAATTCTGAATCATTTTACGATACACCAAACGGACTAACGATAGAAAAGTATTATTTACCTAAAGGTGAATATAAAAAAGGTCCGACTAATAAAGAATATATTTTCTTACATCATACTGCAGGTTGGCATAACCCATATAAGTGTATTGATCAATGGGGTAGAGATACTAGAGGGACAATTGCAACTGAATTTGTATTAGGTGGGCAATCAGTTAAAGGTAATGACGATGAATATGATGGTAGAGTGTTACAAGCTTTCCCAGAAGGTGGATATGGTTGGCATTTGGGTAAAAATGGATCTCAACATATGCATACCCATTCAGTTGGTATTGAAATATGTAATTTTGGGCAATTAACAAAGAAAGGTGATAAGTTTTATACTTATGTAAATACTGAGGTTAAACCAGAATATGTATGTGATTTAGGTTTTAAATTTAGAGGTCATCAGTATTGGCATAAATATTCCGATAAACAAATAGAATCTTTGAAACAATGGATATTATTTATTGCCAAAAGAGATGGGATTGATATTAAATTAGGGTTAATAAGTGAAATAAAAGAAAAGGGAGTGAAAGCATTTGAATTTAATGAAGATGCATATTATGGGAGAATTAAAGGTATGTGGAGTCACACTAATACTAGAAAAGACAAGACAGATTTATTCCCTCAAAAAGAATTAATTGATATGTTAATGTCACTTTAATTTAAAATAATAACCCATATATTTATGTATATGGATAGAATGAATGCTATACAATTTTTACGCTATATCGGAACGCCACTAACAAAGGATGAAATGATGTTGTTATATCAAGCAAACAACATAAAATACGACAGATGTGAGTTGTATAGGGATTTTATTGCCACACTCAATATGGTAATTATTGATACGTATTTAGGTAAAGATGTCATGTTATCAGACGTAGATATTAAAAAACATTTTTTATGGTGTTATAATAAGACATTAGAAGGTTTTAATAAAGAAGGGATACCATTCAAAAAAGACAATAATTTAAAATCTTATTTATTTAGTTTTTATGAGGATTTATTCTATAATAAAGAATTAGAAGTTGTGTATAGAGATAAATTAGATATACTAAACAATTTATTTTTAAATTATAGAAGAATAAAAAGTAGATCTGATATAGATATAACTACAG
>JACKZZ010004399.1_pt1 | contig 16455 bp, 7 predicted proteins | sample 8027871 | NCBI WGS metagenome assembly JACKZZ01 (sample SAMN15724774, study PRJNA655200) | protist metagenome | isolation source: fluorescence activated cell sorting (FACS) single amplified genomes of... | place: USA: West Boothbay Harbor, Gulf of Maine | collected 2000-07-19
TGAGTCTTCAAGTCTCTGGAGTGCCTCAGGAACGGAACCATGTCCCTTCCTCTGCGTTCTTCCGCTCGAACAATCCTGATGTGCCTCAGCTGTCTCCCCGACGATTGGCTTACGGACAGGATTTCCGTGACGTTTTTCCAAGATTCCATCTTGTTCATGAATGGGAAAAACATCGTGTTGACGTCAGATCTCACGATGTCGACAGGGTCCTTTCCTATGAAGAATGTGGTGTCCACGCCCATTGTCGGTTTCGGGTCCGGGATACTCATTAAACACAAGGCATCTTCATCATTGGAGTCAACGTCTTCACAGATTACCGACACGTCTGCGAAGTGTTCTCCGATGTCTGCCGTCCTAGGGTCTTGTCTGCGAACTGTTCCTTGTGGTTGGTTCGCATTTTTCAGCGCTTCCTTTAGTCCGAGAGTTGCCTGTTTCACAGACTCTTCGTACCCTTGTACCTCATAGACGTATCTCTGACGCAGCCTTCTGCGGTCTTCCGATGTTTCTTTGGATGTGTATATATCATCGCTGTCCGATTCTGGGTCGTAGAATTCTGTGTTCTCCGGCTCCTCTATCAGCGCCTTTGTATCATCCTTCTTTGCTGGGCTACCGGATATCATACTCGATTCCGATTTCCATGCTTGTATGCCTGAACTGCTGCTTGAGCTGCTTGAGCTGCTTGAGCTGCTCCCCGCGAGTGTTGCTACTGCTGCGGCGGCACTGCTTGAGCTACTCGCTCTGGCTCTAGTCTTGATTTCTTTGATGTTCTCGCTCGTTAATCTGCTGTCGAGCTCGTCCAGCCGATCCTTTGCTCTTCGGAGACGCTGCATACTGTACTCGACACTTCTCGCCCAGTTCTGAGCTTTGATGACTTCTATGTCTGGTTCTGGCATTTCTCCTTTCTGCAATCTATCTTCTTCGCTATCGAACCCTGTCTTTTCCCATTCCTTTGATGTTTTCCAAAGAAAGGGTGGGTTGTATCCCGAAAGTTTCTGGACCCCTTTTGCTCCTGTTCGCATCTCCCGCGGGCTCTTTATGACCCGGTAGCTGTTGACATGTGGCTGTCCTGATTTGCTCCCAGCCTCGTGTGCGTCGCAGGCTTCTACCATCTCGTCAAGGTATTGTTCGTCGAAGGCTATTATGTCATCTTGTATTGTCTCTTTACCTTGTTTCGTGGGTTCAGTATCTTGAAGTGTCAGACTACTGAAAGCTGGAATCTCGGAGTCGCTGTCTGTGAGATGTGGATCCTTGGAAGATCTTGATTTGCCAGTGGAATTCGCTCTTTGCTGGTTCATCCTTTGTATCGCAATTGCGTCCTCCTGTCTCTTGGCAGCTCTTTCCCTCTTAGCGGCCGCTTTTGCTCTTCTCTGTGCTGCTTTAACTCGCTGCGTTCTCTGGTTTCCGCGTTCTTCTGGGGTCAACCATCGTCTTTCGGCTTCGATATCCCTGCCTTGTTCCCATGATACTGCATGTTTCTTCCCGTCTTGTTTCTCCGCAAGGCTTGAGCACGGTGACCCTGACCAGGATAAGATCCCGGAGTCGCTTTCTGACGTGAGACTTTCATGGTCTTCTTTCGTAGTTGTCTTGTCTTCTCTCGCATCCTTGTGGGGCCTCAAGGGCAGAGTCGGGAGAATTTGCGACGATGTCGATTCTGCCGTGATGGTTCCGGGGAACACATCCTTTTTGTGCTTGGTTGAGCTGTCTTCGAGCCCAAGGTTTTCGATTAAGCCCGAGACAGCCTCTTCTTCCTGGTCTCCTTTAGGCTTCCTATCCTTTTGGGCTGGGGACTCGCTATCCCAGGCCAGTAACTCCGAGCTGTCTGAAGTTGATTGCCTCGTCTTTGGGGATCTTGGGCGCATTTCTGCTCCGTCATCTCCCGAGTGCTCGGGGCCCATCCTGGTATGCAACCTATCCATAGTTGTATTACTGTTTAGGACATTGTTCACCTCCCCGGACTGTTGTTTTGTGTTGATGATTTTGACATATGTTACATTGGCGACGGCTTCTCTTGACGCCTAATGGCCTTTGTCGAGAGTTGGTTCTGGCATGGAACTTCTTTGGCGCCGAAAGGCCTTTCTGCCACGGTTGAAGCCCTTGTTAATTGTTTTCGATTTGTTGAAGTGATCTCTATCCTGCCCCATCGAAATGCTTCGGAAAAAAATTTTCGGCTCCCCATCGAAATGCTTCGGTCGAAATGCTTCGGCCGAAATGCTTCGGCTGAAATGCTTTGTCTGTGAGGGCCTTGTGTCCGCGAAATGCTTCGGTGCCCAAGGGGTTAGCGCATTAGTGCGGTAACCACTTAAATCTCGCGGACACAAGGCCTTCCCAAGTATAGTCAGGGCTTGAACACGCGTGTGAACGGCAATGTGAGGTGCCTTTCCGAGGTTCCCACACCGTGGTTGTGCTGTTCTGTGGCAACTTTGGGGATGCGAAATGCTTCGGTGCCCAAGGGGTTAGCGCATTAGTGCGGTAACCACTTAGATCTCGCATCCACAAGGTTGCCAAATTTAGGTTTAGTATTTTACACCTGTTCATGCTGAGGTGAATGATTGTTTGCCATTATGAGGGGGACACGCGCGCGCCTCGCGCTCCGGTGCCCAAAGACGTAATGCACAAGTGCGTTGCGTTTTTCTTACGAGGTGCGCGCGTGTCACCTTTAGAATTGTTGTGTTTGCATTTCTACAGAGAACCTGCCTTGATGCATTCTTTAGCACGCGCCTAAAGGCCTGTGTGCGTTTTGTTACATGATCTTGCCGGTATCGGTTGGTGGTTTGTAATGCTGTATTAGTTGCATGGATGTCTAACGACCTTTGCTGCAACCTTTGCCCAGGGGCCTTGGGATGTTGGTGATATGCCGTAGCGGCCTTTTGTCACTTGTTTATTGCGCCTTTCCCTAAAGGGCTGTGGCGTGTATTTTGAAGCTGTATGCTTGCTGTTATCATTAGTGCTTGAAGGTTGCTTCTATCTTCACCCTCGTTTTCCACTCTGCATTGGGCGATCTATTATGGATCACGTGCACTCTCACTTCCTTTTCCAAATCTGTGCGCACAAGGACCACGATGCCGTGGTTGCCGAAGCGTGCTCCAGTTTCGGCAGCCCTGGTTTCAAATTTCCTGGCCGTGTGATTTTCCTCCGATCCTACCCAGAGCTCGGGCGGTATGGAGTAGGCTATGAAGTCCATGTCTGTATATGGCACCCCGTGCCGATTTGGCGGCTCCCATGAGTGCAGTACTGCAATTCCGACCTCTGGGTGTCGGAGCAGGATTTCCGACAGTAGGGGCCAGCTTTGCGCACCGCACCTCATTCCTTCCATCCAGACGAACGGTATTGGGTCAACGCAGCCATGTGTTAGTCTGAAACGCTCGTCCGATATTTCGGCCGAGCTCATGAGTCCTGGTCTGATGGACTCGTGAAGGAAGGCGGTTCCAGCCGTGCCCGCAGATCTGCCTTGATACTGGACGTTGAAGGTCAGAGTTTGAGGTTCTGGATCCTTGTAGGAGACAAAGTTCAGCAGACGGTCGCAGACCACTCTCCCAGCCTCCGCCGAGAACATGAGGTGGCTTTGAATGATCCCACTGCCATCTGGGCGTGATCTTGGAAAGTCTGTTGGCTTTGTCGATTTCCTTTCAGGAAGATATTCTTCAAGACGTTGGTGTTTGAGGAGTGATCCGAGAGTGGGCGCCATCTTATGAAGTGCGCGTCTTCTGACCGCGTCTATGAAGAGTTGTCTGAATTCCGCTTCTTGCTCAGCGGTTGTTCGCAGCCAGTTCGCGGTCGGTGTGGCCAGGATTTCTGCGACGTCTGTATTTCCGTGCGACATTTTTGGCGTCTGTGAGTTCTATAATGTTCTACAGATATCTCTATTACGTGTACCGTGGTCTACTGCTTATACCGAAGGGCCTTTGCAGTTGTTGTGTTGCTTACATGTGGTGAAATACTGTTCCCAGCTGTCACTTGTGATGCTCCAGCATTTGGGTGTATTCAATATTGGGAGCTCAATGCAATTTGCAATGTCTGATTGAATATCCCCCAATGCGTCATCGCTTGTTCCCATTAATGATATGCCGAACACAGTGCAGGACCTCTACATGGTCAAATGTTGTCATTCCTGCTTCATGTGCCCAGGTGAGAACCTGCCGGGTTTGTTGCCGATGCCACATCCGTTTTAGGATGAGTGATGTTCGCTGTCCGTCGTTGGATCGCTATTGATCCATGCGGTGTCACTTTCATCCTCACCACTGTTTTCTCCACTAGGCTGGTTATCATCTTCTCTTTCGGCATGTCCGTCCTGGGTGTCGTCGGACGCATGCTCGAGCCAGCTGTCTTCAAGCTCCTGCCATTCCGGTGTATCATCGGGAGCGAGCGTTACAGCTCTCTTTTCTGGTACATCGAGGGAGATTTCAATCCTCGTATGTCTGAGTCTTGTCTCGATGGTTGTTATGTTGACGTATTTCCGGATATCCTGCCGGACGAACAACATCATCCCATTCGCACCTGATCTCTCTCTTCCCACGCTCACTACGCGTTCGAAGGTGGTTTCTAAGTTCTCTCCCCCAACGTTAATGTAGTCGGGGACCAGTATTGCGTTCGGCTCGGTAAGTTGCCCATTTTTGCTGATCTTTCGCTTATGGTTCACCACTAGCACTAGTCCCACCTCGTTCTTTCTCCGCAGAATCTCCGCCATGACGGAGTAAAAGAGCATATCATGCTCTCTGGCATCGAGGACAATGCTCGGGTAAGGCAATATTTCCGAGTGGTTCTTCCTGAAAAAGTTTGACGACGGTTTCACAGCATTCTCTTTGAAGAGCTCTATGAACGGGTCTCTGTCTGTTCTGCTCACTGCTCCTGGTAGCTGCACCCTCTGGGTGTCATGCGCAACGTAGAAATACTCGTAGGGTGCTCTGTCCTGTCGTGTCGACTTCTCGGAGAATCGCCTGTAGCATATCCCAATCAAGTCTTTCACCTTCACTTCTTGCTGTCCCGTGACATGTGTGAAGGACGTTCTTTGCTCATTGCAGTGATGCTGGATAGACTGCTGTTGGAATGGAAGATCCGGTGTTATTCTGTATGTTCTTGAAGGCATCGCCTTGAACCGATAGTCAACACATCCGATGTGTCTTGCGGTGACTCCGATATCATCAAGGTCCATTGCGACTGTTTCGTGTTTGTCGGTCACCTTCCTTCGTTTTGAACCGCCGACTCTTGAGAGGTGGATTCCTCTGGGTGGGCTGTCTTCATCTTCGGATGTTTCTCTCGGCCTCCTTGCCGCTTTTGCCGGAGGTGCAACTCGCGGAGGTTGTTTTGCTACTGGTGGTGGAAATGGTGGCAATGCCGGCGGCAATGGTGGCGGCAATTTCGGTCCTATGAAATTTGGCGACAGTTGTGAAACCTCCGCTCTGCGGATGAACGTATCCAGACTCGTGCTTGAATCTGACCTCGGGTTCTCAGCAGGCTCTCGCTGGGTTTCTCCATTGTCCGCCATTTTCGGGTTTTCGACGCGCCGGTCGTTGTGTCTTATACACGATGTATGTGCAACAACTAGTTCGCACGAAATATTTTGCAGGGTGGATCTTCTATCTTTATCCGACTTTCCCTCTCTGGATCAAATTTTGGTATTGCATATACAATGATGTATGCGTGTTATTTGTAATGCGGTCTGGGTTCCATTTATTTGCTGCTTTTCCGCAAATGGGCTTGCAGTTTTGCTTCTACGGTCCCTAATGGGCTTGTAGTTGCTTTCGGTAATGCATGTGCATATGTGATGCCTTTGAGGCCGCACTGTCAGAGTGACCTTTCGTGCGTTTCTGGTTTGTTCGTATGGTACTTTTTCAGGTCTTCTGTCTGTTCATATTGTTATTCCAGGGTTTATCCCCAAGGGGCTTTTTCTCTGGTATGATATGGGTTTCCCGAGTGGGCTTTTCCATATTCCGATCCGCTTGAACGTGTCTTTTCATGTTTATGCAAATGCACCTCACATGGTTCGCGTTTGTAATGGGCACCTCGAGGCGCCTGCCGCAAGTCCGGTTAGGATCGGCATCACAGTGGGCTCGTCGCGCTCAGAATCGCTGGTGACTATCTCAGATACTTCATATTCTGAGTTTGAATCCATCGATGATGCATGTGTTGCCGTGCTTGCCCACGACCACTGTTCGAAACTGCTTGTTTCACATTCTGACTCGTCGTCCCAATCCTCGGAGTCCGAGTTCAAACTGTCGAGCACAAAGATATCTTCATCTTTGTCCAGCACCTGTCGTGTCCACACTTCATGTAATCCTTGGAAGATGGTTTCTCGATTCGCCTGTAGTACTGACTGCTTGTCGCTTATGATTTCCAAATCCCTGTCTTCGGACTTGAGCCATCCTTGGAAAAGTTCTCTGCTATCGTGGATTTCGGGCTGTTTAGGTCCTGAGTTTGCGACAGACTTATGCGCTAGATATATTGCAATCTTCTGCGCAACTGGTGTCAGTCGCAAGTGTTGGATCCCGTTTAGCGTCGGTCTGTTGAGACCTGCGAACAGTGGCACGGCCTCCATCATCCATCTGCCTGTGTGGTTCAGAATGAATGGTTTTGTGATCCCCGCTTCTGCGACGAGAACGTCCACATGGGTTGTGACAGGGTCCCGCCCCCCAGGGAACCAATCCTCGGCAGTTTCGTGGGTGAGCACTCTTCCGTGTTTCAGTCTCCTTGTGCGCATCTTGCCGTTCGAGTTCTCTCGTTGACGGCTATTCTCCCGATTGTTCTTTCTTTTCGCCCTGAATGCTCGATTTTGTTCTGCTTTTGACTTCCGCATTTCGCGTTCTGTCATATGTTCTGCTTGGTCAGTGTCCGTCATTTTTGGGTTGAGCTGCTTGTTGAAGCAGGCTCTCTTCTGTTATAACGACTTGGTCAGTACGGCGTGTTCCTTCGGGACGCGCCTGACTGCTTACAGGGATGTGCACTTGAGGACAACCTATTCTTTTCAAGTTTCTCCTTTTCCATCCTATAAGTTTCTACGGCTACGAGTGCTGAGTGCTCAGACATGTTGTAGAGCCAGGGTATGCTCGTGTCGGATGCGTTAGACAAATCGGTCTTCTGGTTATTGCCTCCAGAGAAACGTCCGTTTGTCCCGCGTCTGGGGAGTACAAATTTGGCCCACAGTGCTTTCGGGCACTGTGTTTCTGGGAATTCGCTTCCAAACGTGACTCTCGACTGATGTGCCCTTCTTGGGGTCGATGTTCTTGGCGGAAGTTTCGCTGTTGCTAGTCCAGCTATGTGTTTTACTATGTGCAAAATCATATTGTGGACAAGAGCAGCACTTCCTTTCATCTGGACGACCGCGCTTGATTGTGGGTCGGACGGGTCCCTCTTGAATACCCCGTACCATGCCCAATTCCTGGCGTCGGCTCCCCACTCACCGGCTGGGTCTACGGCTGCGAGGGCCTGTTCTCGCATTTCTTTGGATTTCGCGATGCAGAATCCCACTTGTTTGTAAGGAATGTGCGCCTCGTAGTAGCAGACTGATGCTTTTGCGCGCGCTTCAGTCCACCTTTCATTCAGCGCGTTTTGTGTTACGCAATCCCAGAAGTCGCTCAGCCAGAACATCCATGAATCGTCTTCATCCCTAACTTCGGCCATGTTCCAGACGTGGTCTGCAGTGCGGGTTAGCAAGTCCCGACATGACTCCCTACGAACAGTTTGCATCGGTGATTCTCCGGTGCACATTGGCGGGCTTGTCGTCGCCATGCTGCTGGCCTTGCCCAGGGGTTGTTTATGTTTGCGTTGTCTTCTCGTTCCCTTAAATCCCTCTGTGGTTTGGGTGGAGTGCTTGAGGCAATTTTCATGTAGGTCTTTTGTGGTGTCGACCTCTGACTCTGCGTGTTTTCAGCCTCATGTTCTGTTGAAACGTGTTGGAAGTATTTTGCCCAGCTTAGTTTTGAGTGAGTCGAATTCGTTGTAAACGTTGAATATTCGCTTCGTTTGACAACTGATTCCCAAAGTTGTTCGTCATTATCAGAGTTATTGAACGTAGGTGTGTAAAATTGTTGAACGTATGTCGAACACGCCTCTGTTTGTACGAATGTTGTCGACGGCAGGTCTAATTGATCCTTCTATCTGAAGGTGACATAGGTTCTCGGGTTCTATATTTTTTTTGAATGTATATATTCTCCATATATCATCTCGTGTATGCGCAGCCAAAGTGGCCTAAGCGTCGTGGTTTTGGCACTTTAGTCGTTGCGAAAAAGCCCCCCTTGCGGGGGAGGAGTGCCGTGAGGAATATTACATACATGTTTTGTTTCTCCCGAGGTGCTGTTTTATGCTGCGCCAAATGGCCTTTGCTGCTTCAGCCCTTGTTGTTATGCCGAGTGGCCTTTGTGGGTCCATATTTTGTTGCACCAGAATGGTCTTTGCAACATTTTCTGCAAGTGTTAACGCCCTTGCCAGATTTCAACAATCTTCGATGGTTTGTTTATGTTTTACACGTTCTGATGCCTAATGGCCTCCGTGTGTACCGTTCCCCATCAACACATCTGGGTGAGTTTTCATCGTTGCGCTCAGAAGCCTTTGCAACCTTGTTTGTTTTGATGCGTCGTGATCGCGCAGGTAACGCGGCCTTACCCTGGGGCCTCAGGCGCGTTTTCCATGCTGGTTACTGCTTCTCTTGCTTTTTCATCCCTAAGGATGGTCATCGATGCTGCCAAAGCCTCTGTTTTGTACGTCTCGGCTGCTCATCCCCCTCAGGGCTCAACAGCTTCATTTGGTTCTTCAGTCGTGTCCATCCCGACGTCTTTGTCGCTGTTTTCTCCCGCATCGTCGGTTGTCACGACGCTCGGTGCCGCCCACTGTCTGAACCAACGTCTTGTTCCTTCCTGGCCAGTCCTGAAGTCGGTCACATCTTCGGTGGCTGCCTGCCAACACCTGCATATCGCCATGTTGGAGTGGTATGATCTCCTACAGATGGTTTTGCAGCGCTCACAGGTTGTGGTTTTCCCATCTCTGTTTTCCAGCTGGCTGCTTTCTAGGAGGTTTTTCATCATCATCTTTTCAAGCCTAGTGACGTCGCTCGTTATTGTTCCTCGTCCAAACGGGTACTCCAACTGGTCATCTTCCCCGCCTGGTCTCCAAAGGTCGGGCCAGACACTTGGTGTTCTCGAGTCTGCTGTTTGTCTTGCTAGTGTGAAAATCACACTCGCCACGGAGTCTCTTGTTATTACATGACGTCGCATGTCTTCTTCAAGCTTCTGGATTCGCAATCTATCGATGGTCTTTTCGTACTGTGGGACTGGATTGTCAGCTCCTCTGCTTTCAGCCTTGGTTCGCACGTACTCTTTCTCTTCCTGAATGTTCCATCTGAGGCTGTCTATCGCTGTTTGCTCCTGATGTTGCATCGTTACGTAATGTGCTCGTATTGTTGCATTGACCTTGTCGGACACTGTCGGCGACCGGTAGTCAGTACATGGTTCTCGAAGCATCACGTGGCTTACTTCCTTCATGAAGGGTTGTTCGTCCAGGGATCTTACAAGGTCGTACACCTGCTCACCGTCCACTGTGTGGATTTTCGAGACCAGTGTTTCAATCCATAGACCTCCATTCATTGGTGAGAAGTATTCAACTTCTTCGCCAATTTGTGTTGGTTTGAACCCTGCATTTTCTACTGCATGTTCTTCTTCGAGGAAGTAGTCCGCAGTGTACCTTGACATCTTAAAACCCTGTGGCAGGTGTCTGGAGTGGAAGATTTCTGGCGATGTGAAGCGTCTGTTTGACAGATGTGTTCTATATCCGTGTGCATCGCAGTTGTGGATGTCGCACATCCTGCTTCTCAGCATTTTCCCTCTTAGCTGGTATGATTCTCTTGACTCATTTTCCCCTCTCCCTGTTCCTTTCATATCATCTTCTATGTATTTCTTCCATTCCATGGCTGCTTTCGACCTGAACCACTCCACGGCTCCAGGCTTTGGTGTTGGCATGCTTTCTTCTGAGCTGGATTCCTCGGTGCGGGGGTCTGGGTGCGGAGGTCTCGGTGCGGTTCGCTGGTATGCAATGTGTTCCCGGTTGACGGCATTGCCTAGCATCCTTCGTGCAGCTTCCATCCTCCGCACGCCCGGTGTGTACGACACTGGACTATCGATGTGCGACACCAAGGGTAATGGGAGCGCATCACGTACGGGTGCGACTGGTGGGAATGTCCTGTTGATGCGCGCCGACACTGCCGCTCCTCTCGTCTCGTCGTCTAGCATTACGTCATCTTGTCGTATAGTTCCAGTTGGTGAGATTCTTCGCTCTTGGTCCAGCGATGGTGACGGCGACAGCGCTGGTGTAGGCGCGGGTGGTCCAAACTCGTCCCATCCGCAAGGTCTAGGAAACTCGCCCCATGCGGCTCCAACAGATGGAGGTCCTCTGGGTAGGGAGTGCTCACTGTCTGATAGATCTTCTGAGTCACTTGGCGGCCCTGGTATCTCACTTGAGGGTGTCCATGCTGCCACTGGCTCTTCAGGCTGCGTCGTTTTATCCTCGTTGGGGGTCTCTGCGCCTTCCCGCGGCGTGTCGGGCTCTCTCGACCGGACCAGCTCGTGCATGAGTGCCAGGGCGGTTGGTGCTTGGAATCCACGCACGTTCTCCAGGTGCGTCATCGAGGCCAGCAGGGACTCGGCGAGTTTGACACATTTTTGCCCGGTTTCCACACATCCGCCGTAGTTGTGCGGTGCTTTACCGAGTCTTTCGGTTCTTGCCTCTTCTTGAAGCTTGGCTTCAAGCTCGGCCTTGGTGTTTCTTTGAAGGTGGTTTGTTGCCCGCTTCAGGGTGTGAATCCAGGGTCTCAGTGGCTCGATCGAGTGACTGTTTTCTACATCGTCAAAGGTTCCGTCGATGCTATAGCTGACGTTTGCGACTCTTGCGATCGTGTTCACCATCAGTTCGATCGTATCTGCTCTTATGAGGGCATTCATCAACTCTCCACTGTTCAAAGGTGCCTGAGGGCTGTCTGCCGAATCTGTTCTTGTCTGAGCTCCCAGCTCTGTGGGCTTGCTGCTGCTCGAGTTGTTCCCTCCGCTTCCGCCGGTGCTGGCTTCACGCATGTCGCTTCTCACAGGTATAGATCGGGAGCTTACGTCAACCTTGAACTTCACCAGCTGTTCTGCAATCGCCGCTGTTGTCGGGTTCATCTGCCCATGCAGAGTGTACAGACGGGTTAGGGATTGCAGGAGCTCTGTCTCTGTCCTACTTTTAAGGACGCATCCACTGTCCGACGAAGTCTTATCTTTGCGTCTTTCCATCAGGCTTTCGATTCCTGTCCTCATGGAGGTCAGACTTCTTGTGAGTCCAGTAACCGGTATGTCGACATAAAGATTATCGAGTTGATTAACGTTTGGTGTGTCATCTTTATTTGTGAAAGCCCTGAGGCTTCTCACTGTCAGGCTGATCTCGTCGAGTCTGCTGAGTATCTCCCTCAGCTCGTGTTTGTTCAACATTCTCGGTTCTTCCGCCATTTTGGACGCTTCTCAGTGCTATAGCTTCAGTTATGCTGATAGCTCTCGCTGCTCGAACTATCCTGTTCGTGAGTGTCGCTAGCTTGAGCTCACCTCGAACTTCTATGCTTCTGTCACACCCGCTCTCGAGGATAGCGGTTGTTGCCTCGTCGACAGTTACCAACTTAATTACCTCGTAGACCTTGGTTTCAAAAGGGGTGCCTCCTTTTGCGTGTAAGCTTATGGTTACCGCCGCTTTTGTTGAGGCTTCTCCCTGCCGTGAAGGGCGTATTGTAACTTTAACAACTGACCTTGTTGAAAGTGTCAGGTTTACGATACGTGGCTCGCTCAAAGAACACTCTGAGCTGAAACGGTTACTGTCAGTACATACAGTGGTTTGTAGTTTCTCGTTTCCACTAAATATGTTTCTTACGATCTTGAATACCACATGTGCCATGGTTGTGCTTATTAGCGTTCCCTTCCCCTGACTGCAATGTTGTATTGATGGTTGTATATTTGGTTTGCATGTGGTACCCATCCCCTTCGAGTGGAGCACTCCTTTGGGGGTGGTTACATTCTGGTTGGAGTTTCGCCTTGGACGCTTTGCCTAACGGCCTTCGCGTCTCCAGACTCCTCATGTCAGAGTTCGCGTTTCTTCTTTTCGAACACGCTACTTATGTTAGCTGGTGAGCATTTGGGCCCTGTTGGCGCGTTGTTGGAGTCCGCGTTATATCTCGTATGCTGTATGTAGGTGTTGGGTCAAAATAGTGTTCAATGTGCGGTTTCTGTTAGTTCAGCACCTTCATTGCACTTGATGTCGTGTTTTTGTGCATCATGCCCAGAGGCCTCTGCATTCTTTTATCTGCATCACGCCGAAAGGCCTTGTGTGCTAATGTTCAGCCACCATAGGCAAAGTGCCTGTAGGGTGTGACTGTATGCTGTTGGTGGAGGCTGGGGACAAAGTGTCTCTAACAGCCTGTCAGTTTCTTTGCACGTTTTTGCCGAAAGGCCTCTACGTTGCGTTACATGCTATGCCGAAAGGCCTTTCATGTTAGTCTTTGTGACTCATTGCTGTGCGTATAAGCACTTGGGGTTTTGTTGTTATACGTACAACCACTTCATGCACGCTTGGGAACCCTGTCTCGAAGTCGCGGTGTACTTCCACCACGGTCTTTTTGGTTTCAAAAAGGTCGTTTCGGTAGTAGATGGCAAGTCCTCCCATACCTATTCTTGCCGCACTTAGCGCGGTTTCCTTTGCTAGTCTATGGGTTGTACCAATGTCCGGGATCCCAGGTCCAACAACAACCGGTCCAGGTCCAAGGTTTATAATGATTATGAAAGCTGCGTCGTAGTTATCTTTCGCCGTCTCCATCAGCGAGATCCAATGAGACTCATCCACACACCTTGACATGTCAACCACCACGTGTGGAAATGGGTCGAGTATCAGTGGTCCCTGCCTGCGTCTCATTACTTCTCTTTCGCCTCCAACACTGCCCGCCCTATATGACCAAACACTCGCTTGTTTGTCCTGGGATCTGACATGGTATCTCGTTGAGTTTGAAGTTTTCGGTTCCTGCTCCGGTTCGTTGCTGTCAACATGTTCGACTTCTGTGTCAATTCGCAGGCCATACTGCGTTGTGCCAATGGTCAGACAGTGTTTCCTTACTTGTTGGCCGCTTCCGCCTGGCGGTTCCCTGCCCGACATTATGTATTGTTACTCGTGGAGAGAATAGTGTTCATATGTTATTTACTGCAGGGTATGTGGTTCTCGAATGTCACTACGTGCCGGGGTCTTCCGCTATCACCCTTCGCATTGTGTCCACCCAAGCTGTTGGTTGATCATGCGTTCGGATTCTGCACGTTGGTGCTTGACCATCAAGTGTCTTCGACGCTTATACCTAATGGCCTTCGCGTCTTGCTCCTAGTCAAGTGACCCTCGAGCGGTTCCACATGTGTGGTTGGTTTTATGTGTTCAATCTCTACTCGTCTCGGGCCTCAATCTTCTGATTCCCCGTGGAGGTTCTCTCTCTTCATGTTCGGGATTCATTCTCCGTCTCGTTTCCTCATTGTCTGGTGTGACAATAAGTCCTTTCCAGATGACTGTTGGTTCCCACAGTTTGTCGCTCCATGCAATGTTTTCCATCGTTGTTACAACGTATTCTCTTGCGAGTATGCTGCCGCTGTTCTCGAACCTTCTCATAAGCTTGCGAGTGTAATCGACAGCATTGTCGGTTTTGGAAATAAGCCTTACATCTGGCTGTATCCTAATAGCGCCTTCTTCCCCTGTTTCTGTGACATCTGCCAGTGTGCAGACCTGCTCGTAGATCCTGAAGTCTTGGATATCTCTCTGTCTGGCTGGTGTGACGCTTCTGCTTGTTCTTTTTAAATATTTCTCAAACCAACCCTTGGTGAGTTCCACCAGCTTGTCTGTGGTCGGTTCGTTCTTGACGATGATTGGTCCTGTTCTGCGAAGTCCACGCATGTCCCCGACCATCGGTTCAACTGTGCTCTTGTCTGTTTCATCTTTCATGTTGCTCCCACTCTCACCCGTGCCGCCTGTTCCATGCATCACTCCTACCCGCCCGTGAACAATGTATGCAGTTTCATACCCCATTTCCTGTCTAATTGCCAGCCGGTCCTGCTCATCTAGTGTGTCGAAGATATGCTTATATCTCCTCCATTGCTGAACGTCATCTTCCATGAGGTTGTCCAGCAGAGACCTATCAGTAAATCTCGGCATTTGTCGAGTGTTGCTTGGGAGCGTTATGCTATGTAACCAGGGTCTGTCTGTGTTAAGTATTTGGGATGTTTTATTTTGCTTACTGCTCTTGCAAATACTGTTCAAGTACTCACATATGTTCCCAAACCCCGTTTCCTGCTTTCTGTTGTTGGCAAATCTGTCTATTTCTTGCTTCCGCGGCCAAGGCCCTTGTGCGGTTATTCATTTCGGGTCTAAGTGACCTCGTTTGTTTCAACTTACGACGCATTTGCCAAGTGGCCTTTGCATCTCATATACCCCATTCTTTGCGCACAACACCCAAGGGTCTCTTGTGCTATTCCTTTAATGCGCTTTATACAAAATGTTCTAGCGCTTCTCTGTTTTTGAAGTAAAGCTCTACGTACGCTCTGCCGAAAGGCCTTTTCCTATGTTTTCTGGTGGCTTATCACAGAGCGTGCTCAAGCCTTTCAGCCCCTCTTTGCCGGCTTATCACAAAGCGTGCTTAAGCCTTTCAGCTCATAGGGCTTTATTCTCCCTTTTCGGGCTCTTGTTTCTGCACGAACATTCGTGCAAGATTTGGGACTCCACGTTCCCTGTCAATCTTTGCAGCTTTCAAGAGCTCTGCTTCAAAAATTGGAACTGCCTCGGGAGGGATCGAGATCGAGTCGAAGGTTGGAGTTACTTCCGCAGTATATTTTGCAGGCGCTGCTCCAAGCCCAAGCGACATCAGCAGTGTTGTGAGCCACAATCCTCCAATGTCGAGGACGGTGTATGGTACAAGTCTTTTGCAGATTGGTATCCCGTTGAAGGCTCTTGTGAAGTCCCCTGACAGGTAGTACCTTGTTAGTGCTCTGCGGAGGTACTGATGGGCCTCACTAACGTGGATGCTCTTCATTGCTAGCGTGTAACTGATCACGTTTACAAGGTGTGGTGTGACATACCTTCCGACAACCCATCCTGATCTTGCAGCTCGGAAGCAAACCGATACTAGGTATGGTATCTCATCGATTACTGGGTCGAAGGGTCGGATCATCCCTGATTTCGCGTCCATTTCTGCAAGGAAGCCCAGGAGTTCCTTCTCTTGTGCGCTCCCAGGAGGCCTTTTCGGGATTGTCGGCCATGGCTTGCTGTGGTCTATTATTTCATCTCCAAGGGGTGAAACTCCTTTATAAATCGGTGGTTTGTGCCCTTTATCCGCAAATGCTTTACTGTCCAGCAATGCGGCTTCCGTGATCAGTCTGTCTGCTGCGTCTGCCATCACTTCAGCATCCATATTTCTTTCCAATGCCTCTTCTTCAAAGACACTGTGATCGTAGTCCACGAGTTTTCGTAGGCATTTTGCCTTCCAGATGTCTCTTTTGATGTCGTCTTTCGCAATGTCAATCTTCGCCAGGAAGTTTCTTGTCTCCTCTGCTGCGACCTCCTTGACCTCGTTGTAGAAGTTCTTTTGCTCTGTGAATGGTACATCCTGAAGTTTCTTTTTCATTTCATCTACTCTTGCTCTTGTTGAGAAGTTTGGCGTCAAGGCCCCTCCTGAGGTGACTTTCCCGAAGTTTCCTAACTGTTTTGCGTTTTTCTTCCTCCTTGCCTGTTTCTGTCCTCTTGACAGCTTTTTCTTCTTTGTTCCCGCGCTTTCTGTCTGTTTTGGTACCTCTGCTTTTTCCCCGAAGGCTTTTGTCCTCATATCCTTTGACGACAGCTCGTTTCCTTCCTCGCATACCATAGCCTTTAGAAGCGCCTGTGATGCTTGAACATTCCGGTTATGTCCTGTGGTTGTTGCAAATTTGAAGGGGACGCCCACAAAGAGCCCTGCGCGGATTCGTCGAACAGTGCTTGCCGGTGCCTTGAGCACTACCTCGATGTGCTTCCCTTTCACACCTTCGACATCTTTTCCGATTATCGCGTAGAGGGGTGCGTCCCTTGTAACTCTTCTTGGTTCGGGGTCTCTAGGGTTCATGACAGTTTCTACACTGAACCTATCGGTTTCAGGCCAAACGCATATTGTCTCTCCAATGTGCCCTCTGAGCGGGATGATGCAAACAACACCCTCTTCCGGGACTGTCACCGTTTCTGCTGGTTTCTTCTTATCGGCTTCTTCTCCCGCTGTCTTCGTCTTATCTGCTTCCGTGCCCAGGCAAGAACCTCCAGGTTTTGAGCCGTTCTTCCCCTTTGACGCTTTTGATGCTGCCTTTGGCTTGGCCTTGGGCTTCGCCTTCTTGATTGCCTTTTCAAACATCATTTTTGCTTCTTTCTTCCTGGCTTCAAGGCTTTCTTTTGTGAGTCCCGCTTGGTATA
>JACKZZ010016630.1_pt1 | contig 16448 bp, 4 predicted proteins | sample 8027871 | NCBI WGS metagenome assembly JACKZZ01 (sample SAMN15724774, study PRJNA655200) | protist metagenome | isolation source: fluorescence activated cell sorting (FACS) single amplified genomes of... | place: USA: West Boothbay Harbor, Gulf of Maine | collected 2000-07-19
ATCATAATCGTTTAACCCTAATCTAAATACATAAAAAAGTGTCATAATTATAATTCCAGGCAATAGGCTAGTAAGTATCTTCCGTCGAATGTACTTTGTGCGTTTTAATCGGGTGTAAATTCTAAAATTATGTTCATCCTCTGATTCTTTAAATATCATGCAACCATACTTAATTTTATCATGTATTAGTTTCTGCTTGTCTTCAATGTTATGCCATGTTTCACCAACTAACAAAAAGTTACGCCTATTAGATAGTTCCACTCTATATGAGTGAATGACGGCATAAAATAGTGATATAAATAAACTGTAAGTTGAAGCAAGGAAGCTTTGAGTATTGAATAATTCATATGGTAGCCCAAGTTGTAATGTCACCAGTTCCACTGTACATGCAACAATACCAAACATAGCAGCTGGTCTAAAGCGTACTTGCATACCCAACGCTGCAAACCACACCATTACTTTGACGTAAGGAGATGGAAAATATGTATTGCAATCTGGTGCATCTTTCTCATAAACACTATAATGTCTGACTGCATGATTTTGTAGTGATATTGAAACTGAAATGCACAATAATACCAAGCAAACGATCCCATCGTAGTATTTTATCAAGTAAGGTTTAAAAAAGATTGATATACATAACAGGATAAAAACGGGTACAACTCCAATCAATATTGGTACAAGGCCAGTTAACACGTCACCATGAAACATCTCTTGGATGGTCGTGATATATTTTACTAATAAAATTGCAATCACACATATGCAAAACCATGGTATCGATTTGCCTATTCTCCAACGCCATCTATAAAGAAGAGCATAATACAATTATTATGTTAAAAAAAATGTTATTGAAAAAAATGTACTAAAATACGTAGAACTTACTGCTTACGAAATAATTTTTCATTTTTTGGATCAATAAATATTAGTGATGAAACCTTCAATTTCGTATGATCAATATTTTTTCGGCTTAATTCCATGCGTACAGCAGTCATTGACCTATGAAATGGACTAATCGCACTAGCTAAATTACCAACTGAATCAGTTCTACTTATTCTCCTTCGACTTTTTTGTTTCTTGCTTTTCTTATCACGTTCTCGTGTCACATTTTTCACCTCACTAGATCTGTTTTTTTGTTTAGTTTCGCATCCACAACAATTGGACATTTTTACACGCTCGTTGACCAATATAATTTATAAATATATTCGTTGAATAGCAACTATCACATATATTTATCAGATTATGTACCTAAAGATGTGTACAAAAGTGCATACATGTATATTGTATATTGATTAATAATGATGATAATAATTGATGATGATGCTGATGATGTTATTATATTATGTCTTATTATTAGTGTAGTAGTGGTAGTATTATTAAGGAATATAAGAGGGTACATGTAGTATATAATAGAAGCTAGTAGTTGTTGGTAGTTTAGAGTGACACACATGCGCACGTGTGTTTCATCCAACAATTATTCTATTTATTTTATTATTAGACTAGTTAAACAACTGTCCGCTGAAATTATTTTTAATAGTAACGTAGTCAGTGTGGATATAATACCTTAATTTATTATGATGTATTCAACATGAACATCTCTAAAGTGACAGTGGTAAGTGGTAGTGCATCAGCTTCTTTATGATATATACGTACCACTGACGTATGGATCTTGTAATAAAAGCGATACATCATTGTAATGTTCTTGCTTTATATATAGCTGTCGATGTTGTTGTTGACTTACAACTGGCATATTTCCGGGCATAAATACTGGCTGCTGAACTCGTTGGGAGGGATCGGTAATATGCGACGATGGTTGAGGCAACATGGGTTGAACGTATGGCAAATGTTTCATTGAGTCGTTGGTGTTGAGGCACATCATTTGTGTCACATACTGTTGTTGTTGCTGTAGCTGGTGTTTTTGTTGAATACTATAATGTTGGTATTGGAAAACCTTTTGTCTATGATTATTTTCCCTTATATTTGACATTTGTGCGGTTTCTTCTCTTCTCTTAATTTTATGTTTTGAATGTGTCGAAATTTGTTTCTTAATATCTTGTTTCAAACGTTCATCTTTCTCTAGTGTGAACTGCCATTGTATGTTAGTACCATCTTCGTTTGAACTTGTATTTATATTATCAAAAAATCCTTTGCCCTGCAATGCTCTCCATAAAAGCAACTCTTCAGACGAATGAGCATATTTGCACTTATCTGCATATGAACAAAACTTACTTTTATGCAGGCTTTTGCACATTTTATATTTTGTGGTTCCATTCATAATTACGGGAGGTGTAAGTCGTGGAGCTAGTATGTGCTTGATTTTTGTTGGCATTTCTATTGTCTCGCGTTTCTTCTTTAGCTGCATATTCCATATATCTAACTCATTGTCAGAATGTGCAAATATACATTGATCACCTCTATCGCATCTGCCATGGCGTATAAAATGTTTACACATTTGGTACCGTATGATTGATTTTAATTTGACAGTTGGTCTTCGGCGAACTGAATTTACATTATCTACGTTTGTTGTTTCTCTTTCTTCATTTTTGATGTTGCCGTTTTTAATATCCAATTGCTTCAAATCATGTTTCTGCGGCTCTTCCTTCCTCTCAATCAGGCCGCATATTCTCATAGATTCTATTTTCTGTTTTCGTAATGTTATAGAAGATGTATATTTGATTTCCACGTTTTTTATGTGTCGAATTATTTTTTCTTTTTCTTGATACGATGGGCTCAATTGAAATAAGGTGTCATTATCTTCTAAATGATCTATTTCTACTGAACTCATATTACCTACTGTCCGTGTTTACCAATATTGTGTGTGTGTATTTAGATAGCAAAAGTAAAATGGCAAAGAATGAGATATGGAAAAATGTATTGGTACACATGTATGCGCAAAAAGTTTTTTTTTAAGAAGATGATGATGAGCAACATCTGGATTATATTATTATTCATTTCATTCATACTTTAGTAGTAGTATTATAACACATGTATCATAGTATATTTTTTTGTATACAGTATATTATAGTACTATTATTATGTAATATTATTATAATGTGTCTTTCTATTTATTATGCATCTCTCCCATCCTTTCGGACATACCTATTATTACTCCGGTATCGAATGGCAGGTTAATATTAATATTTATAAAGGAAGAATTTATTATTAGACATTTTTTTATCCGTATTTTTATATCATCATATTGTTTTCAATAAAATAACACAATAGTTTTTCATTTAATGCACTCGATTCATTTGAATTTATCACACTGTATATTCCACATTTCTCATACAATTGGCAATTCAGAAATCCAAAACGATAACATCACATGGAAAGTAACCCTAATTCTATCTTTCTTATATGGACACACTTGCAGACACTCTAAAATGCAAAATTAGTACCAGTATTATTACTTAATTAATTGTAATACTTTCTAGTATAACTACCAAATTGATAAAACTCAAAAGGCTCAACCCTTGGATATAAAAGGTTATCATCACGAACCTGAATTTCAATTTGCCCACTTTTTACAGAAGTAGAAGTTGAAATGAAATTATTATCCAAATCATCTGTTTTTATACTAACAGTTGCTGTGCTTACATCGGTTCTATGTGATGGTGTTGTAACACCAAATGTTGCTTTTAGTCTTAGAGTTGTATCGGGTGTAACGTCCCTCTCATTCAAATAATCATTAATAATGAAGTGCTGCTGTTTGTTGCGAATTTTAATTAGCTCAGGTGTTGCAATTGGCAATTGTGAAGATGTATTTGCATTTGTTACAGTTTCGACAACCGCCACATCAACGTCAATATCATCTTTTATTTGATTATTTAACAGAATTTCATTCTGCGTTTGTTTTAAAGGCGTTGTGACACCAAATATGCCCTTCAACTTGCTTGTCGTACCTGGTGTTGCATTTGACTCTCTCAAATAGTCCGAGACAATTTTGTGCTGTTCCGTGTTACGTTCTCTCCTTTCTCTACAGTGTTTTGGTTTGAACATTTCTATTGTTCGCACAATCTGTCTAACACCGGCAATGCTATTTTTTGTTGCCTTCAGTGCTGTATTTGATTTTAGCAATTTAGGTAATTTGGTAAATGAAACAACTTTTGGTCTCCGTGTTGGCGAGACTAACGGCTTTCTAGCTTCACTTGCCATTTTCTCTTCTAAACGCTTTAATTGAATGGCTTCCTCAAGTTTAAATATTCTTTCACGTTCTAGATGAAGTGCCTCTTTTACATGGCTATTATAACTGACAATCGCCAACGTCTTAATACATTGCACAAGTTGCTTTCGTATTGCTACTTTTCTATTCGTATCTTCAATAAACGTTAAGCGCTGTGCCATTTCTTCATAAAACGATTTATCATTGATGTAGGTAAATTGTTGAATGGCAGTCATTGTAGACGTTTGTTGGTAAAGACTATTTCTTATCTCAAGTACGGTGGGTATGGAGTGCTTTAATGCTTCGTGGTTTTCTCTAGTTTCCATTTCGTGTATTAATTTCTTATTACTCCATGATATTTGGTAGGATGGTTCCTCTTGCAATAACAAGGTCTCAGGGACGATTAAATGTGTAGAATATTCTTGCTCTTTCCACTTTATACTTGATTGCTCATCATAAATTATTTGAATGTTTGGTAGACGATTATGTTTTGTAAAAACCTCGTGATGCTGTTTTTCTACCTCATTCTCTAAAGGAGGATTTAAAAGTTTCCTTAACATCTCGTTTCCCATCGTCATCATTAAGCTTAATTTGCTCAATATTTCCTTATCTAACTTTTTTATGGCTTTAACAGCGTATAATTCGTCCTTCTGAAACTTTTCTTCTGCGATACCTTGATTCAGATCTGCTTGGTGTATTGTAAATGCAATGCAAGCCTCAGCATTTCTCCAGCTGGGGCCATTTTGATTTCTAGCTGATTCGTACCAGTCAATTAAATTATTAATAACACCACGGGTCACTAAGATGCTAGTACAGGCTTTTGCATTCATCCCAATAGCAGCAATTCCTTTTGCGCATGCATCGATTGCATTGACGCTTTTCCCACCGCTTAGACGCTGAAACATGCTCACTATACCTTCTCTTACTAACTTTGGTTGGCTATTTTTATGACATGCCATGTTGCTTAAAGCGATAGCACATTTTTCATAAGAATCAGAAGATTTAGGGTTAAAATAATTTCTTGCGCCGTTCTGTATTATATTTTTTGTGGCTTGCAGACCTCTACCATGAACTAAATGAACAAGCCCAGTTAAAATTTGGGAAAAGTTACATAATGAAGTTGCTACTTCATTTGCAATACCAGGGTCCTTGGTCAACGAGCATGCAAGTAGCATTCGCATGATTCCCTTCTCAATTAAAATTAGCTTCAGCCCTTCATCAGCTTGCGACAACAAATATGCCATTCTAGAAAAAATTCTTTGCCTATTCATAAAAACCATTTTATCTATGTCAGTAATTTCTAGTAACTCTCTACATAGTTTTAAACCACCCCGTTTTGCCATAATATGGCGTAGCGCAGTATTGTCTACGATCGAAAAATTATATATACCAACGACCACTAACTTTTTTGTCGCTACATCAAATAATTTAGGGTCAAACTCTAATAAGCGTTCCAACGCTCCATCCGTACCTGCTAAAATTCGTATCTCCGGTTTTGATGTAGATGCAGAGTATGCTGCGATAACGCCTCGTTTCATCATCTCCTTTGATTCTTCTACATCCATTTTTTTACTCCGTCGTATTTTTTTATCAAAGGCATATAGTTTATCTAAAATTAGAAATCCACGTGAAGTAACAAACAAACCAGCAGTAGGCTTGGTTGATCCAAGAATGCAATATAAATCTATTAATCTACGACGCACATGAAAATCTATAAATTTTCCATACATATTCCCAAATAAAAGTAATGCCTCTAACATCGCACCATTCCCGTTAATTCTGGCTTTCTTCGCGGTCATAACATTGTAAAATATATCACAGATATTTACCATCATATTTAATTTAAACCCATCGCAATCCTTAGCATCGATTTCGTTACTTTCGTCGATCATACTCATGTTCATTAGTGCGCGCGCAGCCTCAGTCAGGCACTCCGTTTCTTCAATAATAACGCGCCCTTCTGTTTCTTTGCTTAAATTGATTAAAATTCGGTTTGCCATGTCCTTGCACATATCACGTAATTGATACATTTTACCTGCCGCCCATGCAATATTTTTATTTAAAGGATGAAGAACTCCAGCTTTTGAAATCAGTGTATAAAATCCCACACAACAAAATTCTTGAATATCCGTGCTTTCTGCTGAATTGCGCAACAATCCGGTAAGAACAAGTTGTTCTACACCGCACGCGGCAACCACAGCACGCCAATATGTGGATGTGTTTGCTGATCTACATATTATATTAGGAACTAGTGGTAACGCTAAATAATTATAATGGCTAAAACAAGCTATGTGGCAAAGTGCTTGAGCTGCTTGGCTTCGCACGTGTTGTTTTCCTGATGACAACATGTTAACTAAGACGCTTATAGCATCTATTTCAATAAGCTTACTAATGTATGCCCCATTTAACATGCAAGCAAAATTATTAAATGCAGCAGAAATTCTTGATGCATTCATTGTAGAAATTTTTGCTACTTCGACTAATGTTTCTAATGTATTTTCTTTAACTAACATTTTCGCGTTAGAATCATCATATGTTAGAGTGCATAAAACAGACACAGCAAGACCACGTATATTTTGATCACGTGACATTGCCAGCTCAATAAGTTCTTCGATTGCACCACCTTCTTGATAAACTTTTCCAGCAGATTCAAATGCGTGAGTAATATTTTGAAGCGTTGCTAAACACAATTCATCAACCCTTGGAGTTTTTGCAGATTTCATGATATAAATAATTTTCCTTACTTTTGTGTAAGAGTACAGTGCTTTGATTGTTTTTACATTTTTGGTAGAGTTATATAGTACTGCAGCGCACAAGACTAATATGGATTCATCATGGAATGATCTATAAGCTAACTCAATAGCCATTTCCGCTAATGGATGATGAACAGTGGCAATATACTCTACCATTATTGAATTTAATGTAATATTTCTCAGTGCAGTTGCAATATATCCTAACGGATCATTTTCATCGTTAATGCGCAACGTCTTATTGTTTATTTGTTTAAATAATATTTCAATAAAATGTTGAATGTCTTTTGGTTGGTGCTCGTACATACTGGATAATGTTTTACTAGATATAATATCACACGCAGTGGTAAAGGCTGTATACAACAATTCTTTATTATTAGTCATATCACAAACGAGACATAAAACATGCAACGAACCTTGTTTAAAGGTGTCCAATATAAAAGCTTTATCAGAAGTGTAATGGAGCAATCCTTCAACACATATTCTTAATCTATCTCCATATACAATAACTTTCTTTTGCCTGTCATTGCCCAACCTGATGTTTGTGTCTATTCTTTTTCCGTCAATAACTGTTTCGTTTGAATATTTAACAGCATTATTATTCATTTTTTTCATATGTTTTACGCATGCTAAGCATGCCTTCTTTAAGATTAGTACAGAGCCTTGTGGAATCAATCGACATCGTGCGTGTGGGCTGCGCCCAATATTTCCCAGTGCACCCAAAATAAGATTTACACATTCTTCGGAATACTGCCCGATATGAAGAAAATCTAGTATATCATCTAACATAACATTAATATTTTCATCAGACATCTTTGAGCAAGCATCGATGGCTCTTGACATGTTGTATATTATTTTTACTATCCATTCTAATAATTGCACTCGTTCGCCAAGCATAAGGTAATTAGTCTTGTTTGTAATGATTTCATTTACACGTTCTCTTAATTTTCCAATAAGCAATAGGCCTATTAAAGCATTTGCGAGACTAGCAAAGCTGGCTAAATGGCTCAATGCACGTAATAGAATGATTTGAACATCAATATTAAATTTACTTTGTTCTTTAAACATTTTTACTGCAAGCGATGCACATTCCCTAAACCATGGCAATATTTTGTACGTAGACGAAGTAACGATGTTAAAGAGACATTTATGTAAAGATTCTGTAATAATCTCATCATATTTTGACCATTTGATTAATGTAGCAATACCCTTTTGCCACACCAGAGACTCTGTGGATATTTTACTGGCTGATAAGTTTACAAGTGATCTCGACACGCGACATAAAAAGACAAGGTTGGATTCGAGATAACTAGCACAGTATATCAAAGACTCAACCACTCGCTTCGGCAATATACGACTGTTTACAAGAAGATTGTCAGATATATTACATAAAAATTCACCACACAAAAGATATAATTTTTCCTGACTTGTTGGAATGGTGTACATGATATCTATCACAGAGTCGTAACCGTTTTCATCAATCAACTCTGTATGGAGATCTACATTTTTGGAGATTTCATGCAAAGCTTTTATGGAGTCAGTCTGTGACTTTGTTAAATTATTTTTTTGCTGTAAGGCAACATTCGCTTTGTTATTATTTGTTTTATCATTTTGGCTGTCATCCTCTTTTCCAATTACAGCAAAACATGAGCCTTTGTTGTGTCTTGATCTATACACAAAACTCTTTGTATAATCTCCGCGTGTGCTGAACAAATCACCTTCATATTTTTTATCGAAAAAAGCATTCCTTTCATATTGTTTTTCTTGGACGTTGACAGTCCACGTTTTTTTTTCATCTTCTTTTTTGACGTTTCTAGTTTTTATACTGTTACCACTTATTGCAACTAACTTTTGTTGCCGCCGCTGGTGATCATTTAGTCTCAATTGAGTCAAACCGGTGTGAGTGTAATTTTCTTCTTGGCTTAACAATTTTCCTCGAGTCTCTAGTATTTTACCATATTTTGTATCCTCTGTAGGTAGTGGAGTACTAATGCTTATCCATTTTAACTCTCCATCACCTGGCGTATTCCAATGTCTATCTAGCTTTGGTCCAATTGTCTTCCTCGAGGACAGTCCGTTGCTATCCATAACTAGATGTGTTAAATGCAAGCCAATGAAATTGTGCGATCAATATTGTTGTGCAGTTGTTGTGCAGTTGTTGTGCAGTTGTTGTGCAGTTGTTGGGCTATGGCATCATACTAGATAACAGTTATTATATAATAATATTTTATTATTATTATTATTTTAATATAATGACAGAGTGACAGTAGTAGTAAGTAGTAAGTAGTAATATTAATAATAATTATGCACCTTCTGGCCTTATTATTACTATCAATATATTATTATTAGATTATAATATTATTATTATTATTATTATTATTTTCGTTGAGGAGGTGCACCTCCTGGCACAATACATGTAATACGCAGAGCACAATAATAATGACAGGATAATAAAACGACGGTCTATCATAGATTACAATGACGACTACGAGTTTCGTGTGAGAATATCCCCATTGTGGTACGAGAGGAGTGTTAATTTTTGAACAGTATTTTAATCGGAACAAAACATAATATTTGCTACTAGGATACTGTTACACTATGGCAGAGTAATCTGGTAATTAACAATCCAGCTTTTTTTTAATAATACTGTAGTTGGCCTACCCTAACCCAGGCTGCCGGCCCTCGTCCTCGTATATGAGTTCGTACAGTAAGGCTTAAATAGTAGTGCCTGAACACTGTTGGAAAACCAGCCGGCTGTGGGTTTGCAGTTTAAGATTTAGAGTTAGATTGTTATTTATATTACGGGGCATAATAAGTTACAGTACAAGTAGTAGTAAGTAGTAAGATTGTAGTAATGCAACTACAACTGCTTTTTTTATTATTATCATCATCGTCGTCATTATTATTATTATTTTATAGATCCGGAGTAGGGAATTTAGAATACTGTACAGATAGCGTAGAGAGTAAAATATTTATATTATATAATTATTACCAAAAGTAATAATAATAATAAAAATAATATAAAATATAGCACCCGCCCAGAGCACGCTATAATAACACGTAATATTATTATTATATTTTTTTATATTATTATTATTTTTTTTTTGCCAGCTGCTGCTTCTTGCTTTTTACATACAATCTTCGTAAAAAGAACATTGATCGTAAATATTTTAAACTGAAAAAAACCTATACGAGTATATATATGATATATGGCTTATTTGTAAGAGAATTATAATACTTATTCTTACTCATAAGGGTAAAATATTATTTTATCATATTATATTATTTTAACTTTTTATAATTTTATTAAAGAAAGAAAATGCGCAAGTAAAATGGTCACAATATGTATTCTAAACGAGTAACAGTATATGATTATTAATCACAGATATAAAATTTTATTTAAATTAATGATTAAGATTTTATTATATATGTGTGTGTGTATAAATGTGAAATTTTCATAGACTAGACCTACACCTAGGGTAAATGTATTACCTTCGGGATGTAAATCAATATTCGTATGAAGGTGACTCAGTGGAAGACAAAATGTCTAGATTCTGAGTCCGGGTTACATATATGTAACTATAATTATTGAGTGTGTAGAAGTATATATGAATATTAATCACAGGTATAAAATTTTATTTCAAACGTTAATGAGTAAGATACAAATAATATATGTATATTATATATATATATTCTACGAGTAACAGTTTATGATATTATTAATCACAGGGGTATAAAATTTTACTTAAAGTGATGAGTAAGATAAACAATTATGTGTAAGTTATGATACATACATTAATATAACTTATATATGATTATATCATATTATATCATATAAGTTTATATATATGATAACTAATACGCGCATAATTATTATTATTATATGATAACTTATAGTGTGTTAAAGTGTAAAGTTAAATTTTAGATCCCGTGATGAATACTATGCTCAATACTCAGTCTCAAGAATATTACTCTGTCCTGCTATAAAGAAGCTCGAATGCACGTCTGCAAACTAATACTCCACAAGCATGAGTAGGTTTCTATCCTTCCGTGCGCACTCGTTGAACGCGCTGGACGTCGGGTTCACTCGATAACGGTGGGGCTGATAAGGTGATAGATAACTTATATATACATGTCTCATATATATATATAAATACGTACAAAATATAAATATTTTATAATAAAAAAAAATACCAAGTATTTTTTAGTTTTTGTAATACATGTTACTACACTTATGATTACGTTGCAACTACTTCTCGAGGACGTGAGCAAGTAAAGTAAATATTACTTGTGTACGAAACAAAATGTATACCATGGTATTATACACACACACACAATGCATTTACACTATAACTTACGAGGTACGTAGATAAAGTGAACAAGCGCACACTTTAAAAATTGTCACTCCAGAATTCATTTTTACCGTTGGATTCAGTTGTTACGATCTTACTATTGGTTATCGCCTTGCTATTTTTTGAGGTTTTTAACTCATTCGCAGCAAAGGCAACGTGTGGGCTTTGGCTAGTTCCATTTTGAATTGCAGACCAGTTCTCTTTTGATAACCATTTATGATTTTTGCTGGAGCTTGCAGCAATACGATCTTTCTCCTTTGGCATGCATAACTTGTTGATAAAATTTGCACAATTTGCAGATACATTTTGACCCGTAAATGTAAAACCATTTTTTTTATGTCCTATGATATTGTTGTAAACGTCTTGTTCATTTTCAGCAGCAAACGGAGTTTTACCGGCGATCATTTCATGCAAGATAACCCCTAATGCCCATAAATCAACTTGCAACGAATGTCCAGCACCAGGCGATACTTGTTCTGGTGCAAAATAATCTGGCGATCCGCACATGGTTAAAGTCCTTTCTGAACTATTGTGCAGCTGTTTTGAATTACGAAAATCAATTAACTGTGGATAACCTCTTTGGTCAACGCCAATTGAAGCCGGGTCTAGAGTTCTCGATACAATACTATTTGAGTGTAAAGCTTCTACCGCGGATACTAAACATGCAGCATAAAATTTTGTAGTGTTTTCATCGAAATTACCTTGAGCCATGACTAAATCCAAAGTGCATGTTACCGGTTCGACTGTAATTATATTTACTGTATTTCGATCAGATAATGTAGCGACTAGATGTGGCAATGAGCATGAAGGTATAGAATTCAAAAGCTTCATGATTTCTAACGATCGTACTAGCAACGGCCCTTGGTTCGCTTTTGTTACCATTGCTTTATTAAAACGCCACATTGAATATGCTTTTTCAGTTTTCCTTTCTATCACAGTGCCAAATTCACCAACATCCCCACCAGCTGTCAAAGTACTTAACCATTGCATGGATTGCACTCCAGCACCACTTACTAATGCACAGTCTTTACGGTTAGTAAACGACGTCGAGCGTGTTACAGCTTTGCCGCTGCTACCTTTTCCTCGCTCACGGCGCTTACGATCTGAATCAATTAAAGCCTGTAGCGGTCCTAGAACCTCCTCAAATGCAGCCCTTGAAATTTGCAAACAGACGACTTTACCAACTGCTATAACATTTGCTGCACGCTTATCATTTGTCAACAAAGCCCTTTCGCCAAAATATTGCCCCTTCTCTAATTTTAGCACTTCTTTTTCCTCGCCACCTTCTAAACTTATTGTGCATTTCACAGAACCTTCTTTTATGACATAAAATGTATCCCCACTTTCACCTTGTGTAATAATTTTATCATTTGCTTTAAAACGTTCTTCGCCCAATAAATCAGCTAAGCGTTTAAGTTGTGCAGCTGCAAGTGATTTTAAAACTTTGACACTTCGAAGCGTTTTTACCAAATCACCAGATGTACTTTTCATTACTAGACGACGGAAAGATCTACGGTCTAGCGACCATAGTACATTTGGTGTTCCTTTTTTACCAATAACACGCACAGTTGCAGCACGCGGTTTACCATACATCAATGACAATTCACCAAATGTACCAACACCATCGTATTCGAAAACTGGCTTTGCTGCTGATTTTTTATCTGGACTAACCAAAACTTCATATCTCCCAGATGCAACAATGTAAAAGTCTTCGCCTTTATCGAATTGTTTAATAACAATATCGACACGTTGATACGTTTTTTTTTTCATTACACTGAAGACATTTTCTAACTGTATATCACTCAAGTGAGCAAATAAAAAGCTGTTTGCAATTGCCTTTTTAATTTCTTCTTTCTCTGCTTTTGATTTTGCAGTAGCATATTTGGTAATATCGTAGTCATCGTCGTCATCATCATCTGGGGAAGCAGCACCCATAATTTGCTTTCTTTTCTTTTTTGAAAAATTTCTTCGCACAGGTCTTTGTGCAATATTTCCAGTAGCTGAGGATGCAGTGCCACCAATAGATGCGGAGCCAACTTTTTTAACAGCATTTGTTATGTTATCGAAATGTACGATAATGCATGTGATATCGTCCGTCCGCTCATCGTATGTCAGCCATAGATCATAACTTTGCCTAACAATACGCTCACATGCATCGGCTGGATCTTTAAACTTGGTGACCATGTCTACGACAGCTTGGCTCGGCATAAACTCCCATACACCGTCACTTGCAATCACTGCAAAACGACTGTTTTCATTTAACTCCGTCGTGGTAATCTCCGGTACAGCATATACACCAAGTGGCTCCGCTAAACGATCGCCAATACTTCGTGTAAATGCAGTTCCGGGGAATTTTTTTGTTGCGTGCCATATACGTGGTGGGTCTCCCTCCTCGTCACATTGCTCCCCTAAATTCAACCCCCAATTTTCATGATATGGTTCCAAGCCATCAAGTTGATCCATATTCATAATCCTAGCACCTTTTTTTTTACAACGTTCTCGCTCATCTTTTCGATATGGGGTCTGATCTTGTGTCAAAGGTATCGCTTTCAATTTTCCATTTGGTTGCATTTCCGCTACAATGCAACGAGAATCACCAATATTAGAGACTTTCAATTTCAAGCCTTCCAAATAAACAGACACTGCTGTAGTCCCACTTTGCAAGTCATCAAAGCCACATACGCTTGGTTTATGCATTTCTTGATTAATTGAGGTATAGCACTTGGAAAATTTTTCGTCAAACTTAGGATCCGTGATACGGGACGTGCCAATATACATTTTCAGCTTTTGTTCAATGTTGTCGCGCACATAATACGAACATTTATCTCCGACTTTTCCATGTCCATCAAATACGCCAAAATAAGCTAAATTGCTATTACCGTTTAACTTTTTGATAACTTTAAACGCATCCTGATTGTTTTTGTTCATATCGTCAGGATAATAACCACGCTGTGTACGATATGCATATCTTAAAGATAAACCAGTACTTCCAACCTCTTGTGTGTCTATACCACAAATAACCCTGGAGTTAATTTCTTTCTCAGACAATGCTGGTACACCGCCTCGATCATCAGAGTCATCAGAATCATAAGTAATACCACTGTTATTCATGGGGTGTTCAACCTCAGCACTAGCACACAAACCCATTGTTATTCTTCGGTTTTAACAAAATAATATCAATTAAATTTTTTATTTTTTTCTTGTTTACAAAAAAAAATGTGCGTATATATATGACGTCGCAATAGACCTAATTTTCCAACGCAGACTTGTAAATTATATTCTTCTCTTGGGGTAATGATAAATGAACACTCTTCTTAAGCTATAAGCAAATTGTTAATCGTAGAACACTTGTTTATACGCGATTGATTACTGTCATCGCCAACATGCTGTAAATGTGTGATGCATGTGCTGTTGTGTTGTTTGTTGTCATTATTATTAGTACTATACTATTACTATACTAAAAAATAATAGCACAATAGACTATGAAGAAGAATGATACGATAATGATGATCATAGTGCCATACTAGCTACGTATATGATATAGTCACACATTAGTATTTATTGTTAAAAAGATGAGTGCGACCTAACACACAATAACAATAATAAAACGTCATTGTACAAATTAATAATGGATTTGCATGCAGCATGATGCCTAAAAAGAAAAATCCAAATATTTTATTCCCTGCCTTTTGAAGGATTACGTATAGTTTGTAATAAACAAGAAAATAAGAAAATAAGGATAGTATAGAATTTATTATATATTAGGAATAAGTATCTTTTAGTATAAATTTAAATGTTAATATGTTGCTATATACTACGTGCTCTTTTTTTTCATAGAAAAACGACTTTTCTTAGTATACATCGAGTACATCCCATTCTGATAATAATAAATACACTATGATTACTATTTATATTATTTATTATAGTAATTGTTACACATTATAACCAGGAGCTAATACTACATACAATGAAAAAAGAAAATTCGATATAAGGTATTATTACATATTCTAAATGCACCTCTCTTCTGCTGTACGATAGGAATAGCACTGTTGGTCCACATTATATTTTAACTCCTTAATTGTACCAACACATCGTCTTGGAGGTTCGTTCTTCCGGGCCTTGCCGTCCACACGGCAGCTGGTAATTTCAAATTAATTTATAATAAAAAAAGCTCGCTTTAAGTAGCCATTTATATACAGTAGCTAGCTCTACAAAAGCGATGTAATAATAATAATTATTATTATGATTATTATTGTGAAAATTGTTTCTATTGTGTCTATGGTAAATTACATAACTACATTTTCTTCATAATAATGTACTAGAATAGCACCCTTCTTTAAATGGAACTAAGTGTATACAATAGAAATGATGCCGGACTACAACACTACACAATACAATACAGAGCAGCAGCGGGCCAGCTTGGCCAGCCCAGCCAGCCAAGCCAGCCAGAATTACTCGGTCCCTACACTAAACGTCTCGCCTTCGCATGCTACAGCCCAGAAACGATAAGGTTTCTGAGCGCATACGAAGGCTCGGTGTAGGTTTGGTTGCTATCTGAATTTTATAGTCTATCACGTACATAAAATATCATAACCCTACATCTAACACGATCATTTGGGGGTGTTTTTGGGACGTTTTTTTGCGTTTGATAGGTAAAATTGTACTTGTTAGGTTATAATGGGACGCAAATTAGCATGGACACAGCATTGGTGATAACAAGAAGGTAATAATTTATACATATTTTCCTATTCAACAACAACAACATCCGCAAGTGCCATTCTGGCATAATCATTTTCAGTGTAAAAGTTGTACTTGTTATACTACTAATTTATGATAGAAACCAAACCTGTAGCGAGTAAGCCAGAATAGTTGTACTGTATCTTTTTGCTCTCGAAACATCTCGGACTGTTCCCACTTTCTTATACTTGTTAGTATAAGAACAGCACTGCTAACAAATATAAAATTTGGTGAAGGCTGGCCCGCTGGTCACAGCCTTCATTTTTGTATAGAATAATATAATAATATGTAATGCTAAATAATAATAATAATAATAACAGATGCTGTGTGATGCTAAACAATAAATATCTATGGGATAAAATTTAAGGAGGGTAGTTAGCTTTTGATAGCTAGCTGTAATAGTCTAATTGTATACTCTATTAGTGACTTGTGTGTTATTATAAAATAAAAAAA
>JACKZZ010017215.1_pt1 | contig 16443 bp, 14 predicted proteins | sample 8027871 | NCBI WGS metagenome assembly JACKZZ01 (sample SAMN15724774, study PRJNA655200) | protist metagenome | isolation source: fluorescence activated cell sorting (FACS) single amplified genomes of... | place: USA: West Boothbay Harbor, Gulf of Maine | collected 2000-07-19
ATTTCAGTTTTTAAAAGCAATAAATTATTATCAGTTTTATATTCTCTTAGTTTGGCAGTAAATTTTGCTGGTTCATCAAACAATACTCTGTTGTCGCTTAAACTTGTTGTGATCAACATATGAGGATAATCCATTTTCTTAATATTATTATAGGGAGCATAAGAATAAATATAATCAAAGTGATCTTTTTTATCTTTTGCATTTCCAAACTCATCAAATTCTCCAACTGTTAAAGGTAAAGAGTGATCTAGATTAGTTGTCAGAGAGTCTACAAATGGTACTGCCATTATAATTCCTAGAAATAATTCGGGGGCTTGATTAACTACGGCACCCATAAGAAGACCACCTGCGGAGCCACCCATACCTATTATTTGATTTTTTGAAGTATATTTATTTTCAATTAAGTATTTTGCAGAAGCAATATAATCTTCAAAAGTATTTTTTTTATTAAGCAGCTTTCCTTCTTTCCACCACTTCATACCTCTCTCCATACCCCCTCTAATATGGGCCGTAACCCAGATGATATCTCTATTAATCAAACTTAATCTAGTAGCAGAAAAACTAGGGCTCATAGAACTCCCATATGATCCATAACCATAAAGCAGCAATTGAGCACTTCCATCCATTTTAGTATTTTTGTGTCTTGTAATTGTAAGAGGAACCAGTCTTCCATCGTGTGATTTACAATCTACTCTTTCTACAATGTAGTCATCAGGATTATGACCGGATGGGATCTCTTGTTCTTTAACTAATTTTTTTTCTTTTGTGCTTAAGTTATAAGAATAAACTCTAGATTGTGTTTTAGGTGACGAGTAACTTATGTATATTTCGTCTGTATTTTTATCTCTTTGCATTAAAGAGGCACCAGGAACATATACAGTTTCATCAGAAAAAATTAACTCTTCTTCTTTTCCAGTTGCAATATTTTTTACAAATAATTTATCTAAAGCATCTGAAGTTTCAGATCTTATGATCCAATTTTTTAAAAATGTTAAGCCTCCAATTAGAACCTCATCTTTTGCAGCAATAAAGGTTTTCCAGTCTGGTTTTTCTAAACTATTACTTATGTCTATTTTAAAATCTTCAGCATTTTCATTCGTATGATTGTAAAATTTACCATCCCAAGAATTGACCGAATAAAGAATTCCTCTTTGTCTTTTTTTTATTAATTTTGGTTTGGGATTTTTTTCATTAACATCAAAGTAATATTGTTCAGATGTATTATGGTCTGAAGAGCTGATAAAGAAATATTTATCATCTGAACTTAAACCAATTCCAACTGTAAAAGCTTCACTTTTTTCTTCGAAAATTAATTGATCTTCGCTAACTTTAGTACCTAATTTGTGTCTATAAATTTTTCTTGGTCTATGACTTTCATCAAGTTTTGAATAAAAAACATACTGATCATCTAAACTGAAAGTTATGCTACCTGATGTTTCCTCAATCTTTTCAGTAACTAATTTTTTTGTATCTATATCTCTAATATATATTGTATAATATTCAGAACCCTTTGTATCTAAAGAGTATCCCAAATATTTGTCATTAAAACTTACCTCCAAATCTCCAACACCAAAGTATTCTACTTTTAGTTTTTCTTTTTCTTCATCTCCATTCCAAATTTCTTCAATATTATCAGTTCCAATTTTTTTCCTTAATTTTATGGAATAATTTCCTTTGGTAGTTGTTTTTGACCAATATTCATAATCAAAATCTTTAAAAGGTAGAGACTCATCATCTAATTTTATTCTTCCTTTGATTTCATCAAATAATTTTTTTTGAATGGTACTGGTATCTGATAAGTGAAAATCAGTATAAGAGTTTTCTTCTTCAAGATATTTTCTAACTTCAGGGTTTAATTTTTTGCTATCCTTTAAAACCTCCAAGATATCATCTTGATGTATCCAACTATAATTATCTTCCCAACTAATATTATGACACGTTTTTATTTCTGATTTTTTTTTAAGATGTGGTATTTTCATGGATAGAAATTAAATATATGAATATTATTATTTATACACTAGTTTTTTTGGGAATTACTTACTTTTTACTTAAATTATTAGCCAACACTTCATCCAAAAAAATATCTAAACATTTAAGAAAATTAATTTTTTTAGGCTTGATAGTCTTGGCAATATTGTTTGTGGTCGCAGGTAAGTTTTTATTAAGTATACCACTTACGTTGCTAAGTTTAGCTTTAGTTAAGTTAAAAGGGTTTTCAATATTTCAATTAATTGGGCTGTTTAGACTTATACAAACCCTTAGAAACTCTGGAAGATTTTCATTTAACCAAAATCAAAATATTAAAAATTCCTCTAAAATATCTAGAGAGGAAGCTTACAAAATTTTAAATTTAGATATAAAAAAAAATATCACTAAAGATGACGTTAAGAAAGCATATATAAAAATTCAGAAGAAAATACATCCAGACATTTCACCAGAGACTGCAAGATTATCAATGATTGTAAATGAAGCTAAAGAAATTGTATTAAGAGATATTTCTTAGTTAAGAATTTTTTTTAATTGAACAAAAATTTTATCTGGATTTATTTTATCTTTACCTAAAGTATTATGTGTTACTGTATTTTCTCCATCCGGAATAATTGGATACATTCTTGGGCTATAATTCCCATATATTAATGGTGTATCTGCCATTAAAACAATTGTTTTAATACCAAGCCCTGATGACAAATGGCTAAAACTAGAGTCATTACAAATAGAAATATCACAATTTTTAATTATTGGTAGAGTTTCACTTATACTTAACTCATCTAAAGGAACACATCTGTCCTTAAATTCTGTGTTAAGTATTTCTTTTAAAATTTCTTGTTCTTCTTTATCTTTACCGGTAGCTAAGAAAAATCTACATCTATAAGTATTAGAAATTAGATGCATAAGTTTTATAAATGTTGTAGCTGGAATTCTTTTTGTTGGACCTGATCCACCTATGCCAAGTATAATATTTTTTTGATCATTATTAATTTTAAATTTTGATTTTACATTTTGTACAGATTTATCATTGATAAAAATTTTAGGATCACTTTCTACAGTTAAATTTAAGTTTTGTTTTAAAAATTTTTTTGCAGTATTAACTATATGTTGGTTTTTTTTTATAAATAAAGGATATTGATGAATATTTTTAATACCAGCAAATTTTGCAACTAAGTAAAATCTAAGTGATGAGTTAAAAATAAATATTTTATCAAAATTATGTTCTCTAAGTTCTTTTGCTAAGTTTATAAATCCACTAAAACCTTTATGTTTTGCTTCCTTGAATTTATTACCTTGCTGAAGAATAATTATCTTTTCAATATTTTTGTTATCTTTTAAGAATTGTTCTGTTTTTGAGCTTTGTTTAACTAGAATACTTACCGGTGTATTAAATTTTCTAGAGATAGCCTCTATAAAGGGTAAGTAGATTACCATGTCACCAATTCCCATTTTATTTTGTACTACTAAAATTTTCATTTAATACTTTATCATCTTTACTAAATTTTTTTATTTTATATAATTTTTGAATTATGGGTAAAATTAGAGGCATTTATGCAGCATCAATGTCATTATTTGATAGTGATTTAAGTCTAAATATTGAAAGGACAGTTAATCACGCTGAAAAAATAATAGATATGGGGTGCCATGGTGTTGCTATTTTTGGAAGCACAGGACAAGCCCAACTTATATCCATTAGTGAAAAAATTGGTTTATTAAACAAATTGTCAGAAAGCAAATATAAAGAAAAATATTTAATTGGAACTGGACTTAATTCTTTAAATGAAACTATAAATTTAATGAAGGTTGCTAACTCTTTAAATTTTAGTGATTTTTTAATTATGCCACCTGCTTATTACAAGTATGGTGATAGTGAGGTAATAGAATTTTATTCAAGAATAGTGTCTGCTGTACCAGAGAGTAGGATTATTTTATATAACTTTGAAAAATTGTGTGGTTATAAGTTTAGTGTTGAATGTGTTAAGGAACTTGTCAGAAAATTTCCAAAAAATATAGTAGGAGTGAAAGATAGCTCTTATAATTTGTATGAAAATTTAAAGATTGATAATTTTTCTGTTCTACCGGGATCAGAGTCAAAACTCTTAAAAGGCTTAGAATTAGGGTGTTCGGGAATTATTACAGCAACTTGCAATGTAACAGCAGGATTATCACGACAGGTTTATGATGACTTTATTGAACAAAAAGAGCAAACAAAAAATGAAATGCTATGCAATGTTAGAAATACTTTTGAAAAGTTTAATCTAATTTCAGGGTTACACTCTTTTATGTCTGATGAAAATAAAATTTATGAAAATGTTCTACCCCCGGTCAGTATTTTGAATGAAAAAGACAAACTTCTATTAATAGAAGAACTTAATAAACTTAACTTCAAATTAGAATTCCTAAAAGTGGCTTAAATGCAATTAGCAAGGTTTTTAAATAGTATATTTAAAAAAGATGGCTTCATACTAGTTGATGCTAATTCAAAAAATTATATTATAGGCTCTCCCTCAAAAAAAATACCAATTATACTTAAGATTTTAAACAAGAAACTTCATTATAAATTACTATTTCGCCCTGATCTATACTTTGGAGAAGCCTATTCTGATGGAGAAATTGTTATTGAAAATGGAACACTCACAGAATTTTTAGATTTAGCACTTATGAATATTGGAAGAGGAGAAATAAATCTTTTCAGTCAATTTATAAATAAACTGAGCGGTTCATATAGATATCTCACAAATTTTAATTTCATAAAAAAATCTAAAATGAATGTTTCTCACCATTACGATCTATCAGATGATCTATATGATTTATTTTTAGATAAAAAAAGACAATATTCCTGTGGATATTTTAAAAATCAGAATGAAAGTCTAGAAGATGCTCAAAATAATAAGATACAGCACATAATTAAAAAATTGAATATAGAATCAAATCAAAAAGTTCTTGATATAGGGTGTGGGTGGGGATCATTATCTATAGATATTGCTAAATCTATAAATTGTGAAGTAACAGGAATTACTTTGTCACAAAACCAATTAGATTATTGTTTGAAAAAAGCTAAAGAACTTAATTTAGAGAATCAAGTTACATTTAAACTTATGGATTATCGAGAATTAGATGAAAAATTTGATAGAATTGTTAGTGTTGGAATGTTTGAGCATGTGGGAAGGAAATTTTACAAAAAATTTTTTCAACAAGTAGAAAAACTACTTAGTGATAATGGTGTTTCTTTAATTCACACTATTGGTTCTGTCAATCCACCACGAGACCCACATCCTTGGATAACAAAATACATTTTTCCAGGTGGGTATACCCCAAGTTTGAGTGAGGTAACCACACCAATAGAAAAAGCAGGATTAGTAGTATCTGATATAGAGGTACTCAAACTACATTATTCATATACTTTGAGACATTGGAAGGAAAATTGCATAAAGAATAAGGAAAAAATTATTAAAATGTATGATGAAAAGTTTTTTAGAATGTGGGAATTTTACCTTGTTGGATGCGAAATTGCTTTCAAATGGGGTGATCAGGTTGTGTATCAATTTCAACTAACAAAGAATTATACGTCAACACCTATTACAAGAGACTATATTTATCATTAATATATTGATAAATCATAGCATCCTTAAGTATGAAAAAAATAAAAAAAAAATCAAATAAAAAAAAGCCAGTTAAAAAAATACCAGCAAAAAAGAAGCCAGTTAAAAAAATACCAGCTAAAAAAAGTCTAGGCTTGATATCATCAATAATCAAACTTCAGCATTCTTTAAAACCGGAATTTAATATTAAAGTCAATTTTAGTTTAGAAAAATATATTCAAGCTTTTTTTGATAGTATCGCTAATAGAATATCTGAATACAAGACATTAAAAGCTGAAGAAAAAAGAAAAAGACAACTTGAGGAAATTGAAAAAAAAGAACAAGAAAAATTACAAATTCAAAAACGAAAAGTAAAAGAAGAACAGGAACAGACTAAACTTAAAGAAAAAGCATTAAAAGAAGAAATTAAACTTGAAAAGGAAAGAGCAAGAGACATAAAATTATTTTTACGTAAGGAGCAAGCATTACTTAGAATTGAACATGCTGAAAGGCAAAAACAATTTCTAAAACAATTACAATTAGAAAAACAGATAGAAAAATTTAGAATAAGAGAGATTAAAGAATTAGAAAAACTTGAAAAGATTTCATTAAAAGAAAAAAGAGATGATTATGCTGGTCTTCAAGCAAGGATAGAGAAACTAAAAGATAAATATAGAATCATAAGAGACCAAAAAATTAGAGAGAGAGTAGAAGCTTTAGGAGTAAAAATTCAAGGTGATGAGGATAGAGATACTTTACTCCAAAAAGAGAAAGATTATAAAATTGCGAGGCAGAAAATTGAACTTTCTCTTGAAAGCTTTTACAGAAGTGCCAGTAGTTTGGTTTTTCAACTAAACAAACGGCACATCACTAGACATATGTCTATTTTTAGATGCATTGATCAAAGATTTGAAACTGGTGAAATCTTTATCAAATGGGATGAAGCACCTGATGAAGAGTGGCTGCTATTAATTTATATAAAAAATAATTCTCCTGATGAAGGGATAGTCATTGAAGATAAATCAGATCCTGAAAAAAATTTATCTCATGAATTCAAATCAAATGAAATATTTAAAGCATCTGATCTAATGGTTGACTCGTTAACTCAGTTAATTTCAAGAAAAAGAGCCAAAAAAGATTAAATTAGATACTATCTTCTTTAATCAATCTTTCAATTTCAGGTATTAGTTCACGACTTTTAAATGATGGATAGAATTTTAATGCACTTTCAATACTCTTAATTGCTTTTTCATATTCTTGAAGTTTTATGAAAATTCTTGCTTGTCCTGATAAAGCCCCAAAGTGTCTTGGCTCTATATCTAAAACTTTATCAATATCATTTAATGAATTTTTAAACTGACTCATTAAAAAATATACAGTTGCTCTTTTATTCCAGGCTTCAGACCATTTAGGGTCATCCTCCAGAATATTACTAAAAACTTTTAATGCATAATTATAATCACCGTATTGCATCAACTCTGTTCCAAACTCTAACTTTTCAGTTAATTTAAAATCACTGGGATGTTCATTCCAGATAGACCAAATTTTTTGCTCCAATAGAGCAGCACTTTTTGAATTATTAATAATTTGCAGTTGGTCAAAAAGATTATTTAAAATAACTTTCTGAGATGACTGAGCAGAAGAAACAAAACTAAATATAAATATGAATAGTATAAAAACTTTCATAATTAAAATATATTTTATTCAGTACCTCATCTCAACATTAAAAACTTATTTTAAAAGTTGTTTTTTATTTTTTAAAAATAAAAAGAAAGCAATAATCTCATAAAAAAATGAAAATAAAGTAAAAATTATTGGAGTTTTAAAGAAACTATAAAGAAACTTATATTTAGGAATTTTTTTCCACACTAATAAAAAAGCTTCTGCCCCTCCAATTACTTTTCCCCGATCTTTAATATGAAGTCTACGCAAAAGGTTCTTAGCATTTCTTTGAGTTTCTATTTCTGCTGATTTATTATTTGTAATATCCACCCATTCAATGTCTTTAATATTTTGTTTTTTATAAAGATTTATCTCAGCACGGCAAATTTTACATGAATTGTTAAAATAAACTTTCACAATCTATTTTTTTTCTTTCCAAGCTGTCATTCCACCAGTCATATTTTTTACATTTTTTATTCCCATTTCCTGCATAGTTTTTGTTGCAAGTGTGCTTTGACCTCCAAGACCGCAAAAAACTATATATTCTTTGTCAGGATTTTTCTTAAACATTTCATTTTCTAAAGGACTGCCATCAGCTAAATAAAACTCTAATAAGCCTCTTTCTAAATTTACAGCATTACCAATAGTCTCTGACTCAAAACTATCTTTATCTCTTACGTCTATAAATTGAACATTTGGGTCATTTAGTTTTTCTTTGGCTTCATCAACTGAAATATTTTTTATCTCGTTAGAAACATTCATCAATTCATCAAATTTTTTCATTAAATTGTCCTTTTTTTTTAATTTATTCCTAAAATTATATAGAATCCGATAGATTGTATATGTGCGAAATACGACAATTGAAAAAATAATTATAACTATTACTTGTTATGTATGAATGATTTTTTTACTAAAACAGATTTATCAAGAAAAGATGCTGAAAGCATTATATCAGAAACATTAAATAATTGTGATGATGGTGAGCTTTACTTAGAAAACTCAAAAAGTGAATCTATTGTACTTGATGATGATAAAATAAAGAGTTCTAGTTATAGTTCTGATCTAGGATACGGTTTAAGAGCGGTTACTGGTGAAGTAGTAGCCTATTCTCATTCAAATGAAATTTCAAAAAAATCATTAAAACAATCTGCTAGCAATCTAAGCTCAACATTGAAATCTCAAAAAGGTATTTACAATCATGAAATTCCACAAACTAATGAAAAATTTTATAAAGATGTGAATCCGATAGAAGAAAAATCACTACAATCTAAATTGGATCTTTTAAAAGAAGTTAATAACTATACGAGAGCTAAAGGTGGAATGGTAAAACAAGTCACTGCTAGTTTTGCAGGTGAGCATAAATCTATAGAAATTATAAGATCTGGAGGTGAAGTGTTAACAGATGTTAGGCCTTTAATTCGTTTTAATGTTTCAGTCATGCTTGAGAAAGATGGAAAAAAAGAAACCGGAGTTTATGGAATTGGTGGAAGACAATCTTATGATGAATATCTTAAGGATGATAATTGGAAAAAAGTATGTGATGAAGCATTTAGAATTGCTTCAGTAAATCTTGAAAGTAAACCTGCACCAGCAGGAGAAATGAAAGTTGTTTTAGGATCGGGCTGGCCAGCAATACTTATTCATGAAGCTATAGGGCATGGTCTTGAAGGTGACTTTAACAGAAAAAAAACATCTGCTTTTCATAATTTAATGGGTCAAAGAGTTGCTAGTGAGGGTGTTACTATTGTTGATGATGGAACTCTTCATAATAGAAGAGGAAGTTTAACAATAGATGATGAAGGGACACCTACTGAAAAAACTGTTTTAATAGAAAATGGTATATTAAAAAATTTTATGCAAGATCGACTAAATGCTAGATTGATGAACACAAGATCAACAGGTAGTGGAAGACGAGAAAGCTACAAGCATGTTGTTCTACCAAGAATGAGAAATACCATGATGTTAAATGGAAAATATTCTCAAGAAGAGATGATTAAATCGGTTGATAAAGGAATATTTGCAGTAAGTTTTGGTGGTGGGCAAGTAGATATTACTTCAGGAAAATTTGTATTTAATTGTACAGAAGCTTATGAAATTATTAATGGTAAAATTGGATCACCTATTAAAGGTGCAACGTTAATTGGTGATGGACCTTCAATTTTAAAAGAGGTTTCATTGGTTGGCAACAACATGATGCTTGACCCAGGTATTGGAACTTGTGGAAAAGCAGGGCAAGGTGTTCCAGTAGGTGTGGCACAGCCATCGATCTTAATTGATAAAATGACTGTTGGTGGAACTCAATTATAAATCATATGGTTAAAGATCAAGATTATTTAAAAAAGACAGCTTCTTTTTGTATAGATTTAGCAAAAAAACTTGGAGCAACAGACTCAACTGCTGCTGTGATGCACTCTATCTCAGAAACAGTAAATTTTAGAAATAAAAAATTAGACGAATCTGATCGGTCAGATAGCCTAGGCGTTAGTCTTACAACTTATATCGGCAAAAAAAAATCCAGCATTTCTTCTTCAAATCTTACTGAAGAAAATATCAAGACATTGGTAGAAAGATGTATTGAGACAACAAAAATTACACCAGAGGATGAATATAATTCATTACCAGATAAAGATTTACTAGCCAATAAAATCCATGATCTAAATTTATATGATGATGACCATATAGAGAATGATGAAAAAATTGAATATTTAAAAGAAGTAGAAGAGGCTGCATTTCAAAAAAAAGAAATTATTAATACAGAAACTGGTTTCTCTGAGTCAAAATCAAATTTTATATTAGCAAGCAGTGATGGTTTTTTAAATGGTTATAAATCTTCTTCTTTTTCAGCATCATGTGTGGCTGTAGCAAAAGATTCTAATAATAAAATGGAAAGAGATTATGAATTTACCAGCACTTGTCATTTAAATGATATGTTAAGACCCAGTCAAATTGGTGAAATGGCAGCAAAAAAAACACTACAAAAATTAGATCCAAGAAAAATAGAAAGTGAAAAAATTAGTATTGTCTTTGATAGAAGAATTTCAAAAGGAATATTGAGTACTTTTGCAAGTGCAATATCTGCTTCCTCAATTGCAAGAGGCACATCTTTTTTAAAAGACAAAATTAATGAGGAAATATTTACCTCTTCAATAAATATTTTTGATAAACCCAATATAGTTAAAGGATTAGGGTCAAGGTATTTTGATTCTGAAGGAGTGAAAACTGAAGAATTAAAGTTGGTAGATCAAGGTGTTTTAAAACATTATTTAGTTGATACCTATAATGGAAAAAAGCTAAACCTTAAGTCAAATGGTAGAAGTGGCGGAACAAGTAATTTATATTTTGAAAAAGGTTCCATTTCTTACAAGGACTTATTAAAATTAAATCAAAGAACTTTATATATTACAGAAACAATCGGTCATGGAAGTAATTTAGTTACGGGAGATTATTCTGTGGGTGCCACAGGATTTATGGTTGAAAATGGAGTGTTTAAATATCCAGTAAGTGAAATAACTATTGCTGGAAATTTTAAAGATATATTCAAAAACATTACTTTGGCTGATGATCTTGAGTTTAAATATTCTACCAATGCTCCAACGATGTTAATAGAAGGCATGGTAGTTGCGGGTAAATGAAGGATTTCTGTATTATTGGCTCAGGTATTTCTGGCGCAACAATTGCAAATTCTCTCAGTAAAAAATATTCATTAGATGTTTACGACAAAGCGAGAGGAGCTGGGGGAAGATCATCTAATAAAAAGCATAATAAGAATGAAAGCTTTGACCATGGTGTTCAGTATATTTCACCAAAAAGTATTCAATTTAAAAAATTTATAAAAAGTTTAATTTCAAAAAAAATTGTTAAAAAATGGCTAGGAAAACATTTATTTTTAAATACTGATAAGAAAGAAGACAAAAAACATACTAAAATAATTGGAAAAAAAGGTAACAACGCAATCAGCAAATATCTATTAAAAGATATCAACTGCAATTTTAATAGTGAAGTAATTAAAATTTTTAATAAAAATAAAGTTTGGGAAATATATTTTTCTGATGGATCGAAAAAATTATATAAATCATTGATATTAACTTGTCCATTTCCTCAATTAAAAAAACTTTCAAAAAAATATATTAAACATTCATTTATTAACCAAAAAATAAAAATGGATGCAAATATAACAGTCATGATGGCAACAAAAAAAAGTAAACTTAATGTTAGTAGTTATTTTTTTAATGATAAAATTTTAGGTTGGGCTGGAAATGAAAATAGTAAAATGAGATTTAAAAGTAAAAATGATCTTTGGACTTTGCAGAGCACTTATTCATGGGCAAATAAAAAAATTGATAAAAATCGAGAAAATAAAAAATTGAACACAAAGATTATGATTGAGCAGTTTTTTAAACTTACAGGTATTAAGAAAACCAAAGTTTTATTTTCATTAAATCATGGCTGGAAATATTCATCTAACTCAAAACCTTTGAGAATTAAAAGCTATTGGAATTCTTCCTTAAACCTAGGAGTTTGTGCGGATTGGTTTGTTGGACCTAGACTAGAATCGGGATGGATAAGTGCTAAAGATCTTTTTAATAAAATAAATAAATAGTTTTATTCAAACTTTTTAACCTTATATTCCCAATTTCCTAATCTAGAATAAGTAACCTTCAAAATTAATGAATTTTTTTTATCAAACCATATATCAAAATTAAGTCTTTTATCTTTTGGTAAAGACATGTCTTTTGAAGTTAATTTAAAATGATCCACGTCATAGGTTTTACCGTAGAGTTCGATTTTTTCTTTAGCAACAAAGGTTACTACTTGTTCTTTGATGCTACCTGATATTGGACTAATTTGACTATCAGTTTGTAAAATTTTATGGCTCCACCAATTTCCAACTACGTTATTTATTGATGCTATACCACTATAGGAAGAACCCTGAATATCAAATTGATTTGTTTGTTTATTAAATTCTAAATTTACATATTTTTTTTTATCATTTTGAAGTGTTTTAGAATTAAAAGAAATTAATTGATCTTTAATATACTTTTCCTCTCCAAACCCTTCAATTTCAAAAATTGTTGCACCAAATAATTTCACTGTAAATTTAATTTGATTTGTAACTGTTGTCTTATCTCCATCCTTTTTAAAAAAATAATAATTATAACCAATAACTTCACCATCTTTTAAAATCTCCATTTCAATTTTATTAAATTTATTATAATGCGCCATATGAGCATTAGAGCTGAGTGAATATACTAAGAAAAATATTAATATAAAAAATTTTTTCATAAAGGAGTAACAATAATAGACTTTAATTTTAAAAGAAGTAATTTATTGAAAATATGTTCTTGAAAATTAAAGATATTCCTAAAGTATATTGGAGTTCTGAAAAACCATTAAATCTTAAACCAAAAATTTCAACTTTCTTTTTTTTGTGTCTTGGATTAGTTTTATTTGGTCTAGGTGAGGGATTATTAATAGTCTCTTTTGCGGGGGCTTCTCCTTGGTCTATCCTTGCACAAGGTATTGCATTGAATGTTGATCTTTCAATTGGAATAATAACAGTATTAATTAGTATTGGAGTTTTGTTTCTTTGGTTGCCACTTAAACAAAAACCTGGAATTGGAACAATTTTAAATGCAATAATTATTGGTTTAATGATCGATGTCTGCATAAAATTTATACCAACCCCCGAAAATTATTTAAATCAATTAATTTTAGCAACAATTGCTGTACTTACGGTTGGTCTTGGTGGGGGGATTTATCTTGTTGCAAACCTAGGTGCAGGACCAAGAGATGGACTAATGGTTGGTTTACAAAAAAAAACTAAATTACCCATTGCAACTGTAAGAGCTTTTCTTGAAATAACAGTGATGTCTATTGGGTGGTATTTAGGTGGAACAGTTGGAATTGGAACTTTATTATTTGCTTTTGGAATAGGACCTTCGGTTGCTTTAGGATTATATCTTGTTGGAAAAACTTTTAATTAAAGAGGTGTTCCAGATTTCTCATTCTTTTTTCTGTCATTAGGATTTAGAATGGCTTTTCTTAATCTAAGAGATTTTGGAGTAATCTCCAAGGCTTCATCAGTATTTAGCATACTTAATTGTTCAGCAATTGACATTTGTCTTACTGGTGTAAGTACAACATTTTCATCAGTTCCTTGAGTTCTCATATTCGTTAACTGCTTACCTTTCATGACATTAATAATCATATCACCTGGTTTTGGGGCTAATCCGACAATCATTCCTTCATAAACAGGATCATTATGAGTTACAAACATTTCACCTCTTGCCTGCAAGTTAAATATTGCAAATGCAACAGCTTTTCCGTTTGCCATTGAAATTAAAGCACCATTTTTTCTGCCATCCATTTCACCTTCAAATTTTCCATAACCATGAAAGATTCTATTAATTACGCCAGTACCCTTTGTTAAAGTTAAAAATCTACTTGTGTAACCCATCAAGCCTCTTGTTGGTGCATGAAAGATTAATCTTTTTTTATCTTTTCCTGTATCTTTAAGATCAAGTAATTTACCTTTTCTTCTATTCATTGAGTCAATAATCTTTGATGAAAACTCTTCATCTACATCTACAGTAATCTCTTCAATTGGTTCTAGTCTGTTACCATTATCATCTTTTTGGTATAAAACTTTTGGAGGACTTACAGTCATTTCAAAACCTTCACGTCTCATTTGTGTTAGTAGAATTTCAAGCATTAGCTCGCCACGACCACTAATTACAAAAGCGTCTACGTTTGCATTTTGAGAAAAAGAAATTCCAACATTATTTTGTGCTTCAGTAACCAGTCTATCTCTGATTTGAGTACTTGTTAATTTTTTACCTTCTGTCCCAGCTAAAGGTGAACTATTCACACTTATAGTAATAGACATTGTTGGAGGATCTATTGGAGTTGCTGGAAGTGGATCGTTTACTTCAAGATCACAAATTGTATCTGCTACATTAGCTTTTTCTAAACCTGCAATTACAACAATATCTCCTGCTTCACCAACTTCAATAGGTACTTTTTTTGTTCCCTCGTATCTAAAAATTTTAGTTAATCTACCTTCATCAACTTTCTCACCTTTAAGATTTATTGCTTTAATAGGCTGGTTAGCTTTTGCTGTTCCTTGAGATATTTTTCCAACCAAACTTCTACCCAAGAAACTATCTGCGTATAATAAAGTAGATAGCATTGCGAAAGGTTTAGTTTTATCAAGATCTGCTGGCTTAACATGTTCTATAATTAAATCTAATAATGGGTGTAAATTTTCTCTTGGTCCATCTACTTCTTTATCTGCCCATCCAGATCTGCCACTTGCGTACATAACTGGAAAATCTAACTGTTCTTCGTTTGCATCTAAACTTACAAATAAGTCAAATGTTTCATCTAAAACTTCATTAGCTCTTTGATCAGCTTTATCCAGTTTGTTGATTACAACAATGGGCTTTAAACCTTGCTTAAGAGCTTTTGCTAATACGAATTTTGTTTGTGGCATTACACCTTCAGCAGAATCAATTAATAATAAAGCACCATCAGCCATACTTAAAACACGTTCTACTTCAGCCGCAAAATCTCTGTGACCTGGTGTATCGATAATATTAACTCTAGTACCTTGCCAATCAATAGAAGCAGGTTTAGCTAGAATAGTAATTCCTCTTTCTTTTTCCAACTCTCCAGAGTCCATCAATCTTTCATCTACAACTTCATTTTCTCTAAATGAACCACTTTGCTTCATTAGATTATCAATCATAGTTGTTTTACCATGGTCAACGTGAGCGATAATTGTGATGTTTCGAATATTGTTACTCATAATTTGACGCTCTTATACATTAATTGAGTCATTTGAAAACTTAAAAAAAATCAATATTTACTCACTTAAATTAATTTTTCTAAAAATTCACTTCTTGTGATTGTTATAAAAACGTATAGATATCCCTATATAAATTAGACGTATTAAAGGATTAAGAGCATATCTCCTTAAATTTTAAAAAATCTAAATACCTAAATGGAAAACTTTAAATTACTAAAAATAGAAGATTCGTTAAAGAATTCATTGGAAAAAATGAAGTTTACGAAACCAACTCCAATTCAGGCAATGGCAATTCCTGTTGCCTTAGAGGGAAAAGATATTTTAGGAACAGCTCAAACAGGAACTGGAAAAACATTGGCATTCAGCATTCCTCTAATAAATAAATTAATATTAGATAAAAATGCATTTGCATTAGTTATGTGTCCAACTAGAGAGCTTGCAACTCAAGTTATGGCTGCAATTAAAAGCATTATTAGTGATAAAATTAACATTAAAACTGCCTTACTTATTGGTGGAGAGGCAATGCAAAAACAACTTAGACAACTAGGTAATAGATCAAGAATAATAGTTGGAACTCCTGGAAGAATTAATGACCACTTAAAAAGAAAAAGTTTAAATCTATCTGCCACTAAATACCTAGTACTAGATGAAACTGACAGAATGTTAGATATGGGTTTTACCCCTCAAATAGAATTAATTTTAAAATTTGTTCCAAAAGATCATCAAACTTTATTATTTTCTGCAACACTACCTCAGAATATTGTTAGAATTTCTGAGAGATATCTAAATAAGCCTCAAAGAATTTCAACAGGGTCAACATCAGTACCTATTGCAAAGATTAAACAAGAAACTCTTCAAGTTTTTAAAGAGAATAAATACGATCAACTCGTAGACCAATTTATAGCAAGAAAAGGATCAATATTAGTTTTTGTTAAAACTAAAAGAGGTGCTGATAAAATGGTTAAGCGTCTTAAAGAAGAGGGTCATTCAGCGGATGCTATTCATGGAGATCTTCGTCAAAGTAAAAGAGATCGCGTAATTACCTCATTTAGAAAAGGCCTTAAGAGAATATTAATTGCAACAGATGTTGCTGCAAGAGGTTTAGATATTCCTTTAATTCAACATGTAATTAATTTTGATCTTCCACAAGTACCAGAAGATTATGTTCATAGAATTGGAAGAACTGCTAGAGCAGGAACAGAAGGTTCTGCTTTAACTTTTCTTACCCCAGATGATAGATCGATGTGGAATGAAATTAGTAAATTAATTGATCCAAATTTTAAACCTGCACCTCGTGGCGCAAGAGGAGACTCAAGAGGAGGAAAAAGAGGAAAAGCTCCTTACAATAAAAAAAGAAAATTCAGAGATGAAAAAAAATCATTTGGCAAAGGAAGACCTGACAGA
>JACKZZ010020490.1_pt1 | contig 16442 bp, 11 predicted proteins | sample 8027871 | NCBI WGS metagenome assembly JACKZZ01 (sample SAMN15724774, study PRJNA655200) | protist metagenome | isolation source: fluorescence activated cell sorting (FACS) single amplified genomes of... | place: USA: West Boothbay Harbor, Gulf of Maine | collected 2000-07-19
ATATCGCAAATACCAAGTCTGACTTGACTGAGGCCAGAGCGAACTTGGATGCCCAAGAAGAAGCATACGAAACTCGCAACCGTCAAACAACGGAGGTTCTTAATGATTTGGACTTGCAGAAGCAAGCCCAAGTCGACCGATCGCAAACGCTGAATTCGGAGTTGGCCCAATTACAGGCGGAAGCAGACATGAAACCAGAGGAGCTCAGAAAAGCCAATGATGAACTCCTGAAAGTGACCGCCGATGTGGCTGCCCAAGCGCCATCGATTATGCCGGTGTGCTCAGATTTGTTGAAAAAGGACCGTGACTTTCGTGACAAAGCCAAGAAAGGTAGTGCTGAATGGTGCGCCTGCGCTAATGATGGCAGCGCTATTACGAACCAAAACAAGTGCGAAAATGAAGGCGGCGGCCGCAAAAACGTTTGTGCCTGGAATGACGATGACATGGAATGCATGCCATCCAAGCCATCCAAGAAGTTAAATAAATCCACTCAAAGAGATATGGGAAAGAGGTGAAAGAATTGGTGCAATACAACCCAGAGTTCACCCCATGGGCCCAACTACAAAGAGGTGTCACTAAAGATGGTTCGAATCATGTAAAAGCAACAGATATGAACATCATCATCAACAACAACAATTGAAGGCGTCTCAGACGAGTGCTCCAGGCATTAGTTTTTTGCCTTGTATTTAATATCAAATCCCTTCCCAGGCGCATTATCATTGTATTAACACTACCGGTATGACATCTATAAATAGTATACGAGGATATATACGTTACTGTCCCAAGTTTTTTACATTTCGAAACCGCTCGCTCTCTGATGATTGATTACGCGTGCGTATGAACCGAATAACGTACGATATAATGCAGGTATCGTACGATAAAAATGCACACACATGCACACCCAAATCTGCCGATTATAAAAACTGGAGTTGAAAGTACAACAACTTCCCAGGCGTCCGTCAAACTGTGTATCTATTCATGCCAGATACCCAGGAAGGCTCTCGTGACACACGGTGACACGGAAACATACAATATCTGTACTGTCCGCAAAGTATTTATTATGAGCACGGCCGGACAACATGCAGAGGTTATTTACCGTCACGCCATGGCGCCGTTGAGCACACTGTTGAGAGATTTCCACACACAGGAAATTGAAGATCCGCAATCGTTATTCCAAGCCAGTTTGTTGGACTTAGAACAGCAAGGTGAAGACGACGGGAAGAAATCCAGACGGGTAATCGAACGCACAGTCTCGGGATGGTTCACAGACCTGCTAAGTTACACTTGTTTGCCGTTTTCACGAAGGAAATTTCGTACTCGTGCGGATGTGGGCGACTACATACAAAATTCGTTTACAGTGGTGACGAAAGCACTACAAGACTTGGGAAAACAGGTTGTCGCTTTCGAGAATACTCCTAAGGGTGCACGAAGCCTTTGGTGGTACCACGGTGAACGATCAAACGGGTTAGAAAGCGATCGTGTTGGCGAGTATTTACTATCGAAAGATTTCTTCGACTTGCCTGATTTCCTAATCCACCTGGTCCTCATCCTCGCGCTCCCGGTTCGCTGCACAGAAGACGAGTTGGAAGACGATTTTGACCCGCTTGAATCTATAGTAACCATGGGGGACTATAACGTTATCGATGCGGTACCAATAAAACATTTGTTTGGTGACTCCGAGCTCATGAAATATTTATGTGCTATTGGAATTTTGACAACGGCAGATAGAGTCTTTGACATAGACACCCCCGAAGCCTGTAGCGTCTTGAAAAATGGATGGAACGAGTCCAGCAAGGTGTCTCTTAAAGACGGCAAGGTAGTATTAGATGGCCCGCCTGTTCACATTGTATACCAGGCATTGAATCACCAGAAAATAACTCCAGGTGCCAGCTATCAAGCATGCCTCGTGCTTTCTGTGTTATCCCAGTGCGGGGTCAATATCCATCTTCCCAACGAGCACCTGGAGACTGCACTCTCGTTCGCCGCCCGCAACAACGGAATCCTCTTCACTTACCTCGTTGCTTTTGGCAACCGCTTTGGCACAAAAATGCGATCCAATACAGCAGACGCAAGTACTGTGCACAATAGTGCACCTCCTTCACACGCTGAATTCAAAGCGCTGCAGCATGAGGTGCGTGACATGAAGGTACGATTTTCCAATATACTAATGATGTTTACAAAGTTGATCGACGTCGATCCGAAAACAAAGAAAGAGCGCTTTCCTGTTCGGCCGAAGGGTAAAAAGATTGGCCCCTCCAGGAAAGTTGACAATTCCAAACGCCCTGAGAAAGTTGTGCGAGGATCTCCTATGCGACCTGCAACAACTGTCCAAATTGTAGAGAACCGAGAAAAAAATATTACGGAAGACCAACGAAAATATTACGCCGATGGCGACGACGAAGGTGAAGAGGGGGGGTCTGGCGAAGAACCCTCCGCAAAAACGGAGGATACCCGAAGTGCAAAGGCAGTACCCGTGACCAAGGTCGATAGGATTGTGGCAACGAAGACGATAGAAAATCAGCTGGCTGCCGGAAGCAATAAGAGTCGAAGTAGAACTTCTTATGAAGAAAACTCTGGAGAGACAGGGAGTAAAACAAAAGTAAAACTAACTTCGAAAGTTGATCAAGCTGAGCCAGCACCGAACGAAAAAAACGAGGGGCCGATACGCCTTGCTGACGACAAAGAACATGTAGTGGCCCTTTTTGCTGAGCCGAATGGCGTCATGGTAGCATACGCGGACCTCGATGTCACCTCGTCTGAAGAAGAGCAGTCAGACGACGAGAGCAGCGAAGATCACACGCGAAGACTTGCCGAAGAATACACACACTCTCAAGTGCCAATTTCGGACGGATCAAGTTTACTCTTGTCGGACCCCACAGATGATCTAATCGAAAAAAACATTTCGATTTCGAGCGAGGAAAATATTAACATTGGCGTAGACGAGGGTAGTGACCATGAAGTTCTACCGCCCCAAAGTGACCGGGTGGAAATTCTGTCAGAAACCAAAAAAGTATCCTCTAGTGCCCTTTCCTTTGATAATCTCTACGGAAACGACCACTCTGACCTGGACTCTTCCTCCGACGACAGTGATTAGCGCGAGAAGCGTTTTAAGTATGTCTTCCAGCACTGTCAATGGACTATTTAGCAATTAGCAATGATGATTAAATGATTATGAGTACAATACACCTATTACCTGCAAGCTTTGTCGTTCATTTGTCGTTTGTCATTTGTTTTCGCGGTATGAGAAAGCCGTCCGTTGCTGGATGGCACGTCACGCCCACTACTGCTTCCGTGCTGCCTCTGCAATAATACTTACCAGATATTATGATATGATTACATAAATAATTGATAAGTTACCAGAACGACCGACATTCTTCCTTACATGTGGTACATGACAAATACAAAATAAGGTTTCTCGATCAAAACAACAAACGCCCTTAGCTTGCTTGTGCGTTGCTTGTGCTCGCAAATAAAAGCTCGATCATCGGTCGTCTCATCGCAGAGTCAACTTACTACCTCGTGCTTTTGAACAATGAGCGAGGAGGAACAAACAGTGCTCTTTGTGTAACGAATTCTTGACGTCATAGAAACTGCTTGCGAACGATCATAGAAAATGGCCCGGCGGGTCTTGAATAATGTTGGGTATCGCAAAGAACTTAGGGCACAGTTGGGATGTGGACCTTTCTACCCTGGGACAACAGTGACTTTACGAATGGAAACCGCCGAACAACAACTTACAAACCCAGACCCTTGCGAGAAGAAACGAGAGTGCAGGAGTCGAACCTTCTGGGTTGGAATTCAATTTCATGGTCATGTAAAACAAGACCATGTAGGCCTTCGGAAGCCGCCGATTTCCCTTCCACAATCATATTCTCGCTTGAAGAGAAAATGTGTTGAGGTCTGCGGCAACGAAGGCGATTTTCCGTCGGCTCTGCCTCACTTTTTAGATGCGGGAGGGGCGGGCAGCTCTTGTATTGCCTACGCGCGGCCGGTAGTCGTAGAATTTTCATACCCGTCTGGACCAGAAGAGCATATAGATGCGGAATATACCATAGAGCTTCCAAGCTCCATGGTTCCTACTTTCCCTGGTGCTTTATTTCGGTACCAATATACTCTGTCTCTCTCCGTTTGTGAAGACCCCTTAGACTCATCGGACAGGGTGAATAATTATCATTTCCCTGTACACGTGCAATGGTGTCCAGAGAGTGGGAATGCAGGTCGTGGTAATGATGGTTTGATATTGGACGTGCCAAAAATAGCGAAAAGTCAGGGTCTTCGGTATAAAACTGCGATACGCATTCTCGACCGCAGCGTCTATCCATCTCGCCAGTTGGCCCCGCGTGACCCTCATCGTAGTGGGCCCGAATTCCTGTTTAACGTTCGCTTCGAGATGAACAATGCACCCCACTTTAAGATCGCTCATGGTGATATGCCCGTAGCAACGCTAGTCTCGAATGGAACAATGCCTGCGTGTCCTTTAAAGTTTGTCCACTTTGATTTTTCGTTCAACCATAACCACTATTTATGCCACCAAATCTGCGCCGGGTTGCAACGCATTGAAACTGAACGGCAGACCAGTGATAGCGATGTAGTGGGTGCACCTGTCTCTATTACAACCACAGTCGAACAGTTCCACGATCTCACGAAAAATAAAGGAAACGTTTCTTTTAATTTTCAGATCCCTTCCTATGCCATGACTTTCTCGACGGATGTTTTGAAGGTTGAATGGAGAGTTATTTTTGAATTGTGTCTAGTGAAACAAGGTGTTGCTCTTTTGACTGAAAACATCGAAAATCTGGAATGGGCCCTCCCCATGAATGTAATCCCTGATCACTCCAAGAGCAGTGCCCAGCGCGTGGACGATACGTGGGATGCTAAAAATTTGAGTGTTGATGGTGCACAGGATACCTGAGTCGCTAAATTTCTATGAGCATGTCCTCAACCATACGGTATCGGTAATGTTTTGTGCATTTGATTTTTTAATTGAAACTTCGCGTTGTATTCGTTCGTGGTGGCAAGTGGCAGTTCTGGTGTATACACTTTAGAGTTGGAGTACCAATAATGTGTCAGGGTAGCCGACTACAGTAGTCGTCTATCTCCTCTACGGATACTCATACGATTATTCAAGTATCGGGTGCTATTTGTATATAATATTTTTCACACAGATCATAGAGCGAAGAGAATTCAATCTTATCTCTTCTTTTTTTCTTATTCGAACACAAAATAATCCAAAGCAAACGAAGCTATGCCCTCCTCGTTTCCTGAAAATTGAAGCCTGACGTTCAGAATATTGCCATATTGAGGGAGTTTGCAAAGTTTAGCTGCGAGGCCCGCGCGTAAGCTGCACGCATACTGACCATTTACTCCAACGCGAATACTTCCAGAATTGAAGTTCCCAAAAAACCTGATCGTAGGCTTCTTGGGGGGCACCAAAATATTTGGGTAAAACAGATAACTGTCGTTTTTATCGACTTTGACATGGAACCCCTGTGAACTGACGCTGGATTCTTCCTTCAAAGCACCACTTGCTTTGAAAAAATTCTCGGCTTCGATTTTGCTTTTACCATCGTAGCTTCCAACACCAGCTCCATCAATTTTCACTGGAGCAATTGAGCCATTTTTGAAATAGTGCACGTATCCGGCGACGACATCTCTAAAATAGCGGGGATGCTTCAAGTCCGTCGAGTGGCTTATATCATTGCCAAACCAATACCATTGGGTATGAAGGTGCAGAAAACTACCGTGCCTGTTCTGGGTGTCCGGATTTGTCCACCATGGGGCCGACTTGTTGTACGCCGATGGTTTTGACCGAAACAGCGGGCTTATTGCCTCCGTTGCAATAAAACTACCGACAAAATGATAGGGGCCGTAAGGACCGCTTTCACTAATGCAATAAAACGATCCGTACGACAAATAGAAACGTCCATCATGCTCATGGAGAAATGGTTTATCATCTGTTTTTCCTGGTCCGTAATTGCCTAACGCTTTGCGAACTTCGACAAGCCGAGGATATTCCGCAAGGGACATCATATCCTCACCCAACTCGGCGATATAGTACGTAAATGTCCCAAAAATAATATAGCGTTTTCCTCGGTATGCTAAGATCGAAGGGTCCCTAATTTGGGTCTTGAGCTCATCTCCTAGTTGAGCCGAAAGTAGCGGTCTCTTCAGTACATCGTTCCAAGGACCCGCGGGATCTCTTTCGCTCTTTAAAACAGCAACCGAAGTCGGGCCCACGGATACGTACCAAAAATAATTGCCCGCTTTTTCCCCAGCGTCGGTGGCCCAGCAGGAGTGGCGGGTCGAAACGTTCGTCCACTTCATGGAAACACTAGGGTTCAGCACACTCACTTTTTCGTACGACAGTAAATCTGTGGTTTTCCAAATCCACCAATCGTCCATCCGATAATCCGTGTTCAGATTTGAGTAGTCATGTGTCGCATAGATATAAACAGAATCGCCAAAGGCACGTGCATGAGGGTCAGCTATACCAACATCTGAAATGATGGGATTTCTTGCCCCCGCACAAACCCAAAAAACGAATAGAAGTGCCACACGAACAAACATTTTGTCGACGAAATAATTAAGTGTTAGTTTTCGAGACCGCAAAGATATTCTTCAGCATTCTACTTTAAGTCATGCACTTCCATTTAAAATTATGTCGTTGGAACACAAAAGATGCGGGACTGCCGTACTTTTTAGTTTAGACAACAAGGGGGGAGGGGAAGAAACAAAGAAAATGAAAGCAAAGTTGTATTCAGCGTCGTATCGTATCGCGGGGCGTATCGCATACATGCATCGTATCGCATGGGGGAATAGTGTTAGGAAACCTGGAGGATTTGCCAGGCACAACCAAAACACTAAATAACACTAGAGAACAGAGAACGCACCCGAAAAATGTGGTGCAACTTTTCCTTCGGTGTAGTCAACTGCACCTTAAATGATTCAGGATTATACCTACTTATACACTGTACTATTTTCGTGGTCGCGATCCCTAGCGTGATATAATGAACCATTTTATAACCGCACACTATAGACGGCGTTAGAACAATTATATATGGGTGTCCGCTAGATTGTATGATTGTATGTAGTGTTGCATCTATATATCATGCATCATTGAATATCTTTCTGCATTTCATGATTTCGTTTATAATATATTATAATCACATACGACAGTACTAACAGTCAGTCATACTGTAATAAATATCAATTCATCATTTCGATTCTCTCTTGACTATAATTATTTATCATATTATCATCGGTCTTTATGTGCTGCACAATCAATAAAGATTTCGAACGGCAGCTTCATGGACTCGTTGGTTCTTGCTCGCGCCACCCGGAACTTGTACGCATATGTCTTGCCCATCTTACGACTTGCACTTCTTGCATCTTACCCGGCCTACAAGGATCGTAGGCAAAGTACCCGAATTTGGGGTATTTCGTGTAGGAAACGCTTATTCGCGTGGATGGCCCGGATCAAATTTCTGATCGTGACTTTCTTTTTTTTCCTGGGCGGTGCTGCAACGGATGGTCGTCCTGTGAATGTTCAATTCAAGGGCACAACCCAAACAACAGGTCCGAATGATCCCTCTGTACGAAATATGAAAAATGTCATGTGGGTGGGCGATGAAGATGATTCCCTAACTCACAAAAAGCCGAACAATAACTTTGTCTTCTTAGAAAACAGGCATGAGATTCAACTGTACGTTCCGCTAGCGAAAGATGTCCTACACACGGACTGTCGCGTCAAAATCACGAGAACTTCCCTGCACTGTGCCCTTGCAAATGGTCCCATTTATATTTCTGGGGAACTCATGGAGCCAATACAAACGGAACATTCATATTGGGAATATATTTCGGAGGACGAGCTCGACCAAACCGATCCCACTAACGATGTTGTCAACGGCACTCATATATACATATTTTTGGTGAAGGCGTACGCAAACTCACCACCGTGGGATGCGTTGTATAAACCTCTCCCGGTTGCGTCCATTGTTGCCTCTCATGTCGGAGTCTCTGGTGCCGTAGATGATGCTGAGTCTGTCGATGATGCATTTGGTGATGATGAGAAAGAAGATGTCAGCATCAATGGCGCTGCATCTGCGGCTTCGATAGACTATGTTGCAAGAGCGATAGATTTGGGCAAGAAGGCAACAGACGGGGATGGCGAGCCGGGGGGTGAAGATGTACCAGTTACTCCGGCAATTCCACCGTTTCCAGAGCTCATTCAGCTCGTCCGCAAGCTAGACATGGTGGCGATTACAACCTATTTAGAAGCAGGTGATGTAAATGTGAAGGATGAGAAGGGCAGGACTGCCTTAATGTGGCTTGCGAGTGATTATCAGTCGGTTCGCCATCGTGTCCATGGGAACGAAGGCCAGCAGCAGACCGATTATATTGCTGGAAAACTCGTAGCAATATGTCATCGTCTTTTGGCAGCAGGTGCAGATTCTTTTCAGACAGATTTTTACGGTATGGCTGCCATTCACTGGGCCGCTGCTAGTGGTTGGTCGGACTTGGCTGCTGTACTCTTGGCGCAAGACGAAGATATGTCTATGGATATGGCAAACATGCGGGATATCACGAATGGGTCGACACCGCTGCACATAGCATCTGCGAACGGCCACAGTGGCGTCGTCGACGTCCTCCTCGCCAGAGGTGCCAGGGTGAACACGCGGGATAAAACAGAGCGTGGTTGGACAGCTTTGATGTTCGCGGCTTACAACGGACAGTCCCAAGTATGCGAAACACTGCTTTTCAAAAATGCGAATCACGATACCCGTGACAAACTTACCGGGAGAACTGCCTGCCATTTAGCAGCCGCTCAGGGGAAAATGAAGGTTTTGGAGGTGATGATTGCATACGAAGGATGCTCAATGGAAATTAAAGATAACAATGGTGCGACGCCATACTCAATTGCGACAAGGATTGGTAACGATGCTATGGCGACATTATTACGGAATAGCCACGTGAAAAGTATTGAAAAGAAGCATGAAGAATGGTTGAAGAAAACAGAACTGTAAATATATATTATTCGTAAAATAATAAACTAAGTGTAGTATAAAAAGTATAATGGCTGTTATTTACGTAAATAAACAAGTTTCAGAAACTGGTTAATCGTCCTGAGATGAATTGCAGCATGAGCATCAAAATAAAACAAAACTGCTCATAAACTGCCTGTAGGTCCAGTCAAATCCCAATAATATGCCATGACAAGCATGGGCTGACCGACGATACAGAAGGTGAGCCAAAACAAGACATTTCCGATTTGACTGCCTTTGAAGAAATGCTTATCCAAGTAAAAAGTCAACGCGATTGCAGGTGCTTGGGCCATCATCCCCAAAAATGCCCAAATCCGAAGGGAGTGGCAGGCCCCGCTGGCGATCAATTCGTGCAGGATTGCAGACACGACGAATACGGCCAGGCCTGCGGTACGTTTGCTCATTCCAGTGTTCATGGCCGGTGTGTACAAGTGGCGCAGCAACCAGTTGTGAACAGGAATGTTCCAACACCGCCAGTACTCATCCATGCGAGTCGCATTCCACCAATGGGTATAAAATAAGCGGTCGCCAAAGTACAATACCTCTGCAAGAATGTTGAGCCACAAATGGAAAAGCGCGTAGAACATGCACAGCCATGCGGCGACACTCGGTATTGCCAGTTTCAACAATCGCTCGGTTAATTTCCATGGATCACCCAACTCTATCGCGTGACGGGCATTACTCAGAGTGGGGACTATGAACTGAAAATGCACGACGAACATAAACCCTAGACAGCATAGTAACTCCATAAAACGCTTGAATAACCATTGACGGCGTATAGTTTTTGAGCGGGGGTACGCTGTTTGGTACACCAACGTTGGAAACCACATAAACAGGACGACATCCTTGACGGTTAAATTGTCAGGGTAAGAAACGTTCGCCAGCTCGACAGGGCCAGCATCGTCCCTGCTGAAAGATCTGTCGCGCTCGGAAATGTTTGGGGTCAGAAGCGAAGTGAGATCTTGTGCACTGTCTTTCACTTTGGACAGATGGATTTCCCTGAGCTCGTGGTTTGTATGGCTATAACTAACAATCTTCATAAAAAACACAACCGCCATGCTCAAAACTGTTGCTGCAATGATAGGGCTTGCACGCGTGTGGCTGGTCACGCCGAGTGGAACCGCAATACAAAGGCAACAATTCATCCCATGTAAAGACGTGCTTGCGGCTTTTCCGAGTTGCTTTCGGCTCGCCAACTTTTCGATCCAAAATGCTGTAAACGCGGAAAGCCAGAGAAAAAAGAAGCATCCAACGCAATCCAAATCATTCGTTTTGACGAACCCGCTTAAATTTACGGAAGAAAACAATAGTCCATACTTGAGAAAGTTTTCAACAATCAAGCGAAAATTACTAGCGAGAGCAATGACACCCAGCAAATTAAAAAAGCCACGTAGATTCGGAGGAGTCGGGTGTTCCGAGCTCAGCAAGGATGGGCGGGAAATTGTATGTATCGGTCGCGTTGTGTTTCTTACCCGGCGTTCTCGTTTCTTCTTCTTCGGTGAGTCTGGCCCCGCGAGCACTGCTTGGGCATCTCTTACGGATTCTGACATAGCATTCAGCCAATCATTTCGTTCTTCCTCTGTTTTTGCAGCCAGCTGCAAAGAGCGAAAAGCAGGTGTGCCACCATCTGGCAGGCGCCAGGATGACGGCAGCACGATCGTAATTATATAATTTTCGCTCGAGTCACTCCCCTTCGTCAGGGCAACTTGCTGTTTTGTCCCCATATCAACCAGGGGAAGCTCAAAGCGTTTCGCCCGGTCTAACATCGATTTGAAGCACAAGAGGTTGCCTAATCGCACCTCAAAATATCGTGGTTGCCATACACCACTCCCAAACGTGAGCATGGTCTCTCTACGTCGCTTCAGCAGCCCCGACTTGTAGACATGCTGCCGCTTCAGCTCTAGAATTTCTTGGCGCAAGCGCTTGTTCTCCGCTAGCAACGCTTCGTTTCTCTCCAGACCCAGGTTAGAAGGCATGTTGATTGCCGTGCGTTTGTTTTGGTGCAATAGTTGGTGCGCAACGCTGCGTGTGAACCTAACCGTCGCCGTGCCATCCACTCCTCGCAACTAAGACGCACACACATGTCCCGGATACATCCATACATTCTTTCATTCCCTTCTCTCACTCTCGTCTGCGCGCGTGTGTGTGCGTGTGTGCGTGTCTATGCCAGTGGAAAGTTGTTTTATGTTTTATTAGCCTTCGTACTCCTACTTTACCTGGTGTCTTTTCTCCCTTGTAGTTGATCGATCGAGTCATGAGTAGTGATGCTGTGTGAGGTGTGAGGTGTGTGATGACGAGAGACAATGATGAGTGACGAGGCAATCAACGGAGAGGTCCATCCCAAGTACTGTACGTACGTATGTATGAGATAGACTATGACAGTGTCCCCACCGATTGATTCGGTCGAAGACAAGACTACTGCAGTCTGTCCACTTGTACTCATAGAATCCTAACTCAACAAACAGTAAACATGTAAACATCCATAGAAAATGGGATCATCTTTGGACTCTCTTGAACATGTTATTATTATATTACTGTAGTCGTCGTCCATTGTTGTAGTAGTAGTGTAGACAGACCTTTATCTACGTACCATCAAAAATGCATGATGACTCACTCAATAACTGACCCAGTCCTTGATCAACGACCGCCACGCCCACCACGGCACCACGGCATGTGCTACTGTACTGTGTTCGATACCACATCTGCAAGCGACCCGGAGAAATCAATTACAATATGGTGCCTTTTGTTTCATTGATCCGGGTAGTGCTGTTCTACTTTTCGTCCACAGCGAAATTACCTTCGACGCGTCCAATCGACCCATTAGGGGGGCATCATTCATTGGCTTCGAACTATTCTTCATCATTATGCAGACCAAAAATGCCGTGTTCATATTTTACTTGTTTCTACGTCATCAAGCTAGCTGTGTTCCGTCAGTGAATAAAAAAAGGGTCATTTATGGACAGGTTATCGCGCAGAACAACAAGAGGTCACTCCCACATATCCCCGTGCACATATTCGCAAATATCACCACCGTGGCGAAAACAGTGTACACCAATTCCGAAGGTTCATTCGTTTTCACGGTACCCTCAACGGTGGAAAAATTGAACATTTCCATCGTCAGATTGCCAGAGTTTAAATTGCTGCGCGAATACGTTGAGATGAAAGGAAAGTATGTCGTCCACAAAACGTTCATATTGACTCCGCGCAAAACCGAACCAGATGATGTTTGTTCTAACAAATCGATTGTTCTTGCCCGCGTTCGACGGCGCTCAATCCCTCAGGTGCAAGCAGGCCTTTCCACAAGACTCATACATGTGTTTAGTGTGGTCGTATTCGCTTCCATTGTGCTCTGGACATGGATAAAGAATGGGTATCATCCTGCTGTGGAAGAAGACTGTGCATTATTTCGCCAAACGGCGCACATTTTACAGGTTCTTCGCGTAACCGACCCCCAAACGATATGGAAACATGGACTGAGTGATCATGCCGTTGAATTTCGAAATAAAAGTACGTTTATTACACAGGATGAAGCAACGGCAAAACGAATTTTTCAGGAGAAAACGGCGGAAGGAACGAGGGGAGAGTTGTTTGGGCGTGACTCGAACGATGCCCTTGCTTTGGTGTACAATCCTGTAGTGGCCATAGATGATTGCGCCCCCATCGGTTCGCGACGTTAGTCGATACATAGAAACACGAACTTACATTGTTCGTCAAGACTGCATAAAGTATACATACAAAGTATACATTCGCTATGTACGTGTTTATTATTTATCATGACCCCATTGAAACATTGATGTCTCTACATAGAGAAAAAGAATCATTGGTTTTAGATTCGGTTGGTTTAGTTTCCGAGATTGGCAATGTTTCAATTTCCTCACATTCCCAAATGCAAATATGGACACGTCTATACTTCCTCTATCATGATGCTTCTGTGCTTTGGGGCGTTTGCTTTCTTTAACACTTTATCGATCTTCACGTTCAGATCTCGGACGGTTTCGAACTGATACATTCGTTTTATTGTGACTTCGTCTATTTTACCGTTCCAAAACTCACGTTTTGCCGCCATCAGAGCAGACCACCCATCGCGATTGTCTTGGCCAACTGGGTCGGCTCCGCCTTCCATCAGCTGCAATGATAAGCCCTGGTGCCCATGTTGTAGTGCGCGGTGCAGTGCCGTGTTGCCAAGACTATCTTTGACATCTAAATCTAATTTTTTGGTTCCAATGAGTATACGTACAATGTTTTTGTCACCTTGCGTCGCAGCAATGTGAATTGGACATACACCTTTTTTGTTTTTCAAGTTTGGGTCGCATCCATTATCTAGCAATATCTTGAGAATTCCTCCCCGTGCAGATGTCGACGCGTAATGAACACCTGGATCAGAAAAAGCAGTTGCATGAAACTGTGAGTGCATTGAGTCTATCTAATATAAAATGTTCTAACTTACTCGTGTTTCCGTCTCTGTCATAATCGTTTAGTCGCGCTAGAGAACGCGACTTTTTAATATCCCACAGTATTGTTTTTAGTGGCTCCGTTCTCCTCAGAATAGAAGCTTGGATCAGTGAAGTCATTCGATGTGGGCCTCGCGCACCGAGGTTTGCCCCGTTCTTTAACAATATTTCGCAGGCTGGGTTACAGTCTTGCTCTACTGCATAAAACAGTGCCGGTCGCCCTTCCGAGTCGACCACATCGACAGGCACGCGCTGCTGCTTCGTCATCCAATCAAGCATGTGGTACTGTCTCTCTCTGATGGCTACGTGCAATACGCTCAATCCCTCATCATTTAAGCCGCGGAGCATATCTCTATTTTTACCCACAATTTGGATTACTGTGCGCAACGCTTCGAAGTAATCTCTATTTAATACGCACATTGTTAAGACCGTTTCTCCATTACCATCGATCGCAGAAGGATTCGCTTGCATTTTACAAAGATAGACGTAATATTCCTTCAAACCGTTTTCAATGGCAAAGTGCAAGGGCGAACTGCCAAACGGCGTTGACACTTGCGAAATGTTCCGCGCTTTCCCCACCAATTCTACTAACATCTCCATGTGCCGTAATCGTACTGCCCGATGAATCATGTTATCTCCACCTCTCGATTTATAATCCGGGGACGCGCCATTTCTCAACAATTCAAGCACGACCTCCATTCTGGGTTTGGGCAACTTGCAAAAGCAACAACATCCACCTGCTTGGCCATCAACAACTACTTCGTCCCATAATTTTTGGTTATTAGTTCGCAAATCTAGACAGTTCCCCATTTGAAACAGGAAAAAGTTGCCGTGGGATGAATGGGGGAAAGGCGCATACTGCCAACTTTCCCCAGCTTTCTTCGTGATAAGGGGCAAAGATGTGCCGAAGAATTGCGTCCTTGCCATATTTGTGAATCGAGGATACATCGTTAAAATGTCTAACGGCTGTCGCATACGAGGAACCGATACATACCGTCTATCAAAGAACGCAAATGGTACCTCCTCACTGCAACAACTACCTTCTCCGTCCATTGCACCTCCTCGCTACGCCGCTACGACGACGACGCGATGATAACCCCATATCACCCGTCCCTAACTACCGTCCCTACCATTCATCCATCACAAGCACCCACTGCACAATTCCTTCACTTCGCGAGCGACTAGAACACTACTGTAGACTACAGTACCTACCAGGTACAGTCTACAGTTCCGTGCCGTACGACGTACGTATTACAAAGGATGCACTCATGCACTCACTCATGACGCATCTATCCGTTCCGCGGGAGATGTGTGCGTAGAGGTAGTAGAGTAGTAGAGTAGTGAAAGTAGTGCCCGTCACACGATGTTACAGTACATGCATATTACGGAGTCGACGGCCAGGATATTACCAGATCAATCTTTCGTGCTCCACGTGCATGTAGTGTATGGAATGAAGAGTTACGATGAAGTTTAACCACTTATGACGAAGAAATCCTTGGAGGCTCGGGGCATGCATGACACGTGTGGGACGAATGCACGACGGAATATCCTGGGAAAGAGGTAGTTGGGGCCATCTCATCTTCCGGCTACTGGATACGGTCGTTTCGAAGTAGTTGTGCACAATGCAGAGTACACAAACAAAGCTTCTCAGATCTTTGTCCATGGGGCATCTCGGGTCTACTGCAGACTGTATGAGTACACGAGAACGTGTCATGCCCAGCCTCGATGAACTTTCTGGCTCTAAAAAAACCATGATCCTTCGAGAGCGCAGAGAGACAAAGAAAGGAAATGCGACGGATTTGATCAAGGGTGCAGTGAATCAGGAGCTACAGGGGATTCGAAAACTCGTAGAAGAAAACAAATTGAAATCAGAAAACACGGTGTCCATGCTGAACAGCCTCTCGGATATTGTCAAAGATCTCCGACATCGCGCTCGAGAAGCCTTGTCGCAAACGGAGGTAGAATTTGCAGATGGACCACGGACTCGTAAACCGTTCCCAAAATATAAAACACTCGCCAGGGCAAAGAAGCTGATGGAACGTTTGCCGGAAGACCTGCAAGAAGATGTCAAAAAAGTCGTGGGGTTGCACAACAGCGCGAGCCTTAACAAAATTGACTTCCAAGCTACCCGGCATTACACACCCGCACTTAACAATGACAGACGCACCCTGCTTGCTAGACATGGTCAAAATATGCTAGCAAGCCAGCTTGAAGCTCCTGAGGAGGAGAAAAGGCAAGTGACCAACAATCAATACATCGAGCTGCCCCGGCTAAGTTTCAGCCGAATGAACATCGCGCAGCAAAGTGGTAGTGACACGCAAAGACGAGCGTTTTCATACACCCCCTCTGTATTCGGTCGCTTGTTAGATGAGTCGAAATTTACCGGGCAATACAAGGAGCGATTTAATGACTTCAGTCGCGATTACTTTGATACTCACCGCATGGTTGATCGCCCAACGTTCACCCGAATGCACAACAACAGGGTGCTCCATAAAGAGAAGCAGCGAACCTCCAGGGGTAAATTTAAATCAAGTTTAAGAGGTGGAGCTGCAGAGCAGCGGTTCCCAAATTGCACTTTTTGAAGCAAAGTAACACATGCCAGTGCACCGATAAGAGCGGGGTGATCTATATTTAAACTGCCATGCAGTAAACGTAAACATAGTTAGTTTGTCTATTATTGTATAAAAGAAACACGGTTTATTGTATTTATGCTCCGCAAAGTTGCCGGCTACGCGAAATGTGAGTATAAATAAATTCATGTATGTAACTTAAAACTAATATTTTAAAAAACAAATTACAAAATATATATAGTCTGCTTTAAGACTCTCAAATTAAATCAACTACAATTTCAGTTCCAACCCTAAACCTTTTATTGATAATTTCATCCAATTTTGGAGACTCGTGTGAGTAGATCACTTCTTCACCGAACTCATCAGAGTCACTTGGAGAA
>JACKZZ010001867.1_pt1 | contig 16430 bp, 7 predicted proteins | sample 8027871 | NCBI WGS metagenome assembly JACKZZ01 (sample SAMN15724774, study PRJNA655200) | protist metagenome | isolation source: fluorescence activated cell sorting (FACS) single amplified genomes of... | place: USA: West Boothbay Harbor, Gulf of Maine | collected 2000-07-19
TACAGTGCAGCAAAGCAAGGTGAAGTACAAGATGACAAAGGCCTCGACAATCGAGCAGAGGAATCGAAGAACACGGTCGAGTTTTATAAAGCGTTGTCGCCAAAGATACACGTGAGTGCTCCCATCGCACAAAAAGCGGTGGAAGCATGCACTTGTTACGAAGAGTGTAAAGCAGAGATCAAGGGTATAAGTATTTGATTTCGGAATCCTTTTGGGATTTTTCGACCGATTCATTTGTAGTCTGCCTGAGGGCCGAGTTTGACATAGAACAAATAGAAGAGATTCACACAGTAAGCCAAAGACGACGCACTATTTTTCCCACAAAAAAACCCTACAGATCTCCATGAAACTGCCTTGAAGTCGGCATGGTATCATAACCCTAGGGGGTTTTTCTTTCAGCGAACTGAGCGAAGTGCGAAAACCAAGGAAGATACGACAGAACAAGAGGACGCATTCAGCGCCGTGTCCACACGCGACGGTTCGGAAAAATGCAACGTATCCAACGCAGAAGACTCATCTCATGAACACGATACATCAACAGCACAGGGTTGTTTTACCAATTTATTTTCGTGCTGTTTTTAGTGAGTGTTTGTAAATTGAGATGATTATGCACATATGCGATATTAGTAACAGAAACATTCCTCATGATTGTAATGTTAGTAAATTTTTAAATGTCTGTCTGCTAGCCGAGGACGACTTGTTTGTCTACTGTGCGTTATAAAGTGTAGGAGGAAGAAGTTAGCGGATTTGAAGTGGTTTCTGTTGCAAGGGTTATCTGATGTGCGAACTATTCCTAATTTTTGCCGATTAGCCCGACAATTCTGTTTATACGTAGAAATAAATGAAGATCTCGGTTCGAGTATCCAGCTTGTCTGTACATTATTGCCAGCATCATGTGTGTCTATAAAATCAAAATGTGTCGAATTTTACAAGAACATGTTCTGTTCGGATCGTTGCGACGTAAATACATAGAGACATGCGAGGTGATTGTTAGTGTGATGCGAGTTTTATGATTACGAATATCTTTATTGGTCCCGTGCAAGACCACAAGGTGGGCGTGCTACACCAGCTAGTTGTAGATAGAATACAGCAAGAGACAAGTCCAAGCGACTCATTAGTTCGTCTCATCTCCCGGGCACGTTCAACTGTAGCACAATTCTCTTTTCTTTAGTTCACTACCGTTTCTCCAGATCTCCTCCTCCGTCTCGACTTCCTGCTCCTTTATACAGCCGCCCCTCACAGGAAATAATCACATCCATCTATACATCCCTCGGTGGGCGCATTCCAAGCCACCCCACCCAGCAGGTATGATGTCCTGCGTTCCACACCCCAGAGCGTCCTCCTACACTCTCTGCAAGAACATGAGACGAATCAAATGGATATTAAATTTTATTCTTGTGGTAAAAAATGAATTTAGCTAAAATGGAAGTGGTTTCTCGAACAGTGAGTGGTGATTCAAACCGGCAAAAGCAATGATATACAGCCGAGGATTTATCGAAATCTCTATCTGCATTCATCTGAGGAGGGTTGTTGTGATATATTGAGCGTGTTTGTTCGGCCGATGTTTTGACAGGGCATTTTCGGGATAAGGATATAAGTATATTTGATAGAGAGGCGTTGAGTGGAAAACAATGCATTGTGGCAAACAAAACTTATTCTTCCTGTCGGTCCGTTGACACAACGGTCTTTGTGACATGTGAAGACAATATCCCCGTGTTCATAGGAGAGCAGTAAGTACACCAGTAGCATACGAGTTGAGTCGGACGCAGATCCATCGAATGAGCATAATGTTTTGTCTTCTAACGCTACGCAGAGGGCATGATCTGAGAGGTAGTATCTAGTATTCTCGACCCAGGTCCTCGAGGATTGTTTTTCTCGCGTTTCAGTATCCATTTGTTTGTCCCAGCCATCGGCGTTTGCGAAAGAGGCGAGAGGTCGGAGAAGTTTGCATTGTGAGTATATCTTCGAGCGTGGAAGTCATGTCTATGGTGCGAAGAATCACAAAGAGTGAATTGACGTGGATCCATATTTTTATTTTGTCATAGTAGCTCGAATTGTCATGTCAATCTTGATCTGGTGTTCAATTTAGCAATAACGGATCCGTCAGGAGTATCTATCCCAGACACCGCATTCATTTTATCTGGTCATGGTTGGATGCTAGTCGTTTGTCGACGATCTTCCTGTCATCTCTATCTGATGAGAACTGGAACAAGAAAGTCATATACAAGGTATCTCTCATACAGAACTCATTTATTGAAACACACGCCGCTCATAGTAGTATTAGTATTGCTTAAGTGCCCTGTTTGCAGGAACAGTTGGAAGTCATATCATAATATGCCGTCAGATTAAGGAGGTTTTCCTATTTCTCTTGAGGACTACTGAAAAGCAAAAATGTCGGTCGACAAGAAGAGGAGCAAGGAGATCTGTCTCTTCGGACAGAAAATCTCCATCGAGCGGGTCAAGCATGGTTTCGTCCGCATGGGAAAAGAACAATCTGCGCTCCGAAATTCCCGCCAAGGATATATCGGCATTGCGGATAGTTGGTATAATATGCATTTTTTGTGTAACAGTGCGTGGTCAACATGGACGGGAAGCAAAATAAAGCGTCAGCCCGATTTTTCTCACTCGTAATTATTTCATCAAATTAGATATTCCTCCCCAATGCATTTTCATTCAGGTATTTCATGCTCCTCGATTCTACTTGGGGTCGCTTGATGACCATCGTCATTCTTTTCTACATTTTCTCATGTCTTATTTTCACCTTCGTCGCGATGCCCTTCACAGACGCTATTTTGAACGCTTCGTCTGTGAGAAACGAAGATCAATCCGACTTCCTTGTCGCCTTAGTTTTCTCCGTTACACATGTCGTCACGATGGGATACGGGCAATTTTACCCCTACAACATCAAGGAGCAGAAGCCTGATCTCGGGTTGTTCTTCCTTGCGAGTTCTCAGCAATTGCTCGGGATTATCATCAACGTGCTCGTTTTCACGATGGTGATCACGAAAATCCAACACCCGACTCCGGCGATCGTGTTTTCGCAAAACGCATTGATCACAACGAGGAATCGGCAGAAAGTTTTGCTGATCAGGATCGGAAACTTGCGTTGCAATCACATCTACATGCCGTGTTTTCGAGTGTCCGTTCTGCACCATGAGAAAACAGTGGAGGGCGAGACCTATATGAAATGGTTGCCGTTGCAAGTAACGGAAATCCCGATGATGACGGCAGTCGCGATTATCGAACATGTGATCGACGAAAATAGCCCGATCAACGGGATCTCCGAGCAGTATTTGCAAACGCTGAACACGAACCACGATTTCGCACTGAGCGTAACATTGATGGGGAAGGACGCCGTTTATCACGATGATGTTTCTGCAGCATGCAAATTTTACAGGGATGACGTGGTGTTTGGGGCATTGCGCTTCGATGATGTGATGGAGCTGCGGACAGTTTATAATTCGCACATGCCCCTAATCATGCCATTTGTAAGCGGGAGACAACAAGTCCGCGTGAATTTCGAGAAATTGTCCGATTTAGTCGCGATCGAGAAGGACATCGACGAAGCGATCGATCCGGAAGGAGGAGTTCTGTTGGATCGGATTCATGGAGATGGTTCAGAGGATAATTCGGGAGGAGAAGTGAATCATACCTATTTCGAGTGTCAAGCTGGATCTGGACAACAGCAACCTGGAGGTGGGAATTATACCAACCTTCTCAACAAACTCCAGCCGTCCAATTTATTTCCTCCACAGCAACACTATAACACTTCTCTCCTCTCCACGCGAGCACCGAGTTCTTCTTTAGAGCTCTTAGATCAGTATTCCCGAGGCTCTCCAAACCAGCAACTCACCTACTTATCTGGCATGATGATGGGCATGCTAGATATCGATGAGGGGTTTGGAGCGGTCGGCCCAGACATCGTTGCCGGGAAAGACACACCGTTGGAGCACGTAATATCATCGAAAACGTCGAAAGAGGACCCGAATATCTTGTATTTGTTTGTGGGAAGCAATCGTAGGAGAAGTGAAGCGGATAGTGGTATCAAATCTGGTTTATGCTTTCTTGGTCTCCATGACAACAAAAGAGAGAGGTTCTTTCCATGTCGCCACGGACTGAATTGATATAATCAGTAGACGCCTGCATCTAACTAGTAACTACAATTATATTAAGATTCTCTCTAGATAGACTGCTGTCCTAAGACCAAAAATACATCGCATTTATTATCAGCTGCCAATCCGCATCTCCTCGCTCCTTTTGGTGGTCTCAATTTAAAACTGTGCTCGTTTTCGTGCATTGTCGAGTGTCTCATCAAGGCCGCACGAATACCCCACCGTATTGTCGCGATCGACACCACGGATAAGCCGCCGTGGTTTACCGAGCCACCCTTCGCGGCAGGCGGAACCACACCCTGTATCTGGTACAAGGACAAATTTCAAGGCGAGACGGCGGACATTCTGAAGCTCATCGTGCAGGATTTTGGAAAGAGTCACTTGGAGAAGTATCTGGAGTTGCCTCCTGGGTTGACATCAAGTAGTTCAGTGGAAACAGGAGACGGAGAGGCAGCGGCTGAGAAGAAAGAGGGGGCAGCGAATAAGGAACAGAAAGCTGACACCAAAGGAGCTAAAGAGGATCCATTCTCAAGATTTTCTGGCGCAAAAGTTACGGGAGTAGATTTCTATGGATTTCCTGGGGCGTGGCTGATGAGCCACATCATGTGTGTCGTGAAAGCGTTTCAAACCGTTCAATTGCAGGAGATGGAAGCGGAAGATAGTATTAATGCGGCAGCGATTAAAACAGCGGAGAAAGTAGGAGACGAGAAAAAGTCTGCAGATAATCAAGCAGAGGATAAAACCGCCGACACCAAAGAAAAAACTGAGCGCGAAAAGACCCTCGAGAAACTCCGCAAGGCCAAGGAGGAGTTGCCCGCATCACAGGAGAAGCTCGAAACCATGTGGCGCGAACTCGACGAGCTCTACAAAAACAAGAAGGGTACCATCTACCTCTACGGTTCGAAACCCTCTTTAGATGACATCATTTTTCTCACCTCCGTCGCCATGATTCGTGGATTCTACATGCTCATGTGGCCGCAGGATAAATGTCCCTGGCCTTCTACAGCTCCAAAAGAACCGTTGTCTTGGGACCCAGCCGCGCTACTCGGATTCAAGTCCATCTGCAAATCTGTCGAACGGTTTCGAAGTACCGCGTTATATCGTGCGGCTCGACCTTGTCCGAGATCTGAAGTGAATGCGACGATTTTGCTGGCGGATAAATTCGGAAAGATGTTCGGTTTGAAAATCGAGCGACATCCAGTGATTAGTCAGCTTGAGAAAAGCACAGTGGAGTATTGCGAGTTTCTGCAGAACGAGATCGTCTTGCCTGCCTTGATCACATTCAAACGCAATAAGAGCAGAGAGTATCTAGAGAGCTTGACACAGAAGCCTTCTGGTTCTAGTAGGGAGGCCGCCAACTCGACATCAAGCGATCATGTCAGTACTAGTCTCATGAAAGTGTTAGACTACAATGAGCCAGATGACTCTCTCGTGCCAGGCGGAATTAAGACCTATGAGCAATCATCAACACGAGGAGCAGGAAAAATAAGTGCCGCGGATTTTCTGAGTCTGGACCACGCAGATAAGAATTTGCTTGTGCAACACAATGAGCAAATAATAAGTCGAGAAGTTTTGCGACTGGCGGCGGGTCTAGCAAATCTTTTCGAAACGCATTGTCGATCGAACGACAATCAATTCGTACCTGCGAAATTTGTGCGGGAGATTGGTTTAGTATCAACATCTTTGCCTTTTAGAGGAGCCGGTAGTTCATCTTCTGAAGAGATGACCCATCTACATCCTGCGAACAATAGTTGTCTATCGCCTTGTTTTGCAGCTACTACTCTTTCATCTGCGCATCAGATGAAATTGATGGAGAACAACGGCGCTTCACCTCCCGAGTTGTATGCGTCATCTCCAGAGAACGATATTAAAGCAATCGACCACGATGCAGCGTTACAATTAAAGCTTGCTGCGCTAGAGGAGAAAATCACGCAGAGAGTTCGGGCCGAGCAGCAACAAATATTCGCATCTTCGCAACAGCAACAATATCCCCCAAAATATCAATATCCTCAACACGAACACCATGATCCTTCCATTCTAGACCCTAGCAACGACGATGATTGGCACGTCAGCGTCCAAAGCGACCGGCGATTTCTATCACGTATGGGTTCGAAATCCAGTGTGAATAGTGTCCCTCAGAGGCGGTCGTCGCATCCAGGAGCTGCGTATGAAGTGCAGAATATTACATCTGGTAGTAACATGGTTCGAGGAGCCCCGAGCAAAGGATCTGTTAACAGTATAACTAGAAGTGGTATAAATCAGATGCCAGCAACAGGGCAACAAGTGAAACGGAGCTCCAGCATTATCAATGCGTCTTCAGGCGGTGGACAAGTAGAGGGAGGACCGCCGAGAAGGAATTCCATGGCGAGTGCGAATTTGTGTTTGTGAATTTCTGTGTTAGGACTTCATTAGAATAGTTTGTTAGGAATTTATTAAGATTATGCGCATTCTTTCAAGCTCACTGAGAGAGTGCGTTTCCTTCGAACTAATAATTGCCTTGAGTTCCTTCGAACTACAATGAGTATATGATCTCTGCTGTTGTTTCTAGGTATTTTAAAGTGCTTCTCGTCTGCAGTTCTTGTTTTCTCAGGCAGGATTGGAGACCTTGTGCTCAGTATCTAGAATTTCGAATTAAACTGTCATTATTTTACACGCGCCTTGACATTTTCGCTTTACATAGAATGTAGGCAATGTTTGAGAGGCTTCCAATTTTAGTCACGAGTAGTATCTGTCCTCTCCGGACAAAATTTCAAATTAAGTTAGTATTCAAAGTCAGTCAGTGTGTGGCTCCTGTGGCGGAATGAACTTCGAAATGAGTTTTACTTCAATCTTCCATTGGGAAGATTGGATTGATCCCTTGAGAAACAGACAACGGATCACTCTTCCCAAGCAAGCATGGACAAGCATTGATCTCCTGGCGTTATCAAGCGATACAATTTTCGTCTTGCGATGTTCGTCTACCGGATAGTGCAGTTATTGATCACGTTCCCTTCGACAAACAGGAAGAGTCTGCAGATTGGAGCGATAAATAAACATCATCGATCACAGTGTCAGTCAAACTCATACCGAGAATGAAAATGAGACTTCCAAATCGAAATCTAGTGTCCAGAGAGTATAGATGATGAGAGCGAATTAGATGGATCCCGCGGAGCTGTTTCGTCGTGGCATATTTGCTCTCAACTCTATTTCCAAAAAATGCAGACCACAGGAAGCAAAAGAACCATTAGAACCAAGACTGTGACTATCTATACCGAGTATATCGGTGGATTACCAATTTTGTCTGTTCTGTATATTGGCTTTTTTACCATATTCAAATCAGAGTTGTAATCTTCTTAGATCGGAATAAGCATAAGACTCTCGTGTAGTTGCTCTTTTTGGCATCGTGTGTGCTCATATTGAGATTGAATACTACATGGGGTTTAATTTTTTCGAGCTGAAGTTGACTCTACCACATCTGCATCTGCATTTTAGTGTAGCTCCGTATTAACTCAACAGCTACAGAAGTACCAGTAATCAGCAGAATTTAGCTGGTGTTGTAGTTGTTTTGTCAGGTTCGTTTACAATAAATATTAACCTGGCGAAACAACTACACGAAGATATTAAACCGACAGGTAAAGATATTTCCTTCACGATATTAACCGATATTCACGATATTAACCGATATTCACGACATCAAATGATACAATTCACGACATCGCCTATTGGCGTTTCTCCTATCATCATTTAGCCTATATCAAGCAAGAGCTGAGATAACTACAAGTGTTAGTTTCTGTTTTACCTGTAGTCTTTAATTTATCTTTATTTACAGACACACGCGTGACGCGTTCTTAACACGCGTCGAAGTGAATCGAGAGACAGAGAAAAAACTCTTAATCACTATATTTGAAAATGGATTCCAGCCTTCCACACCGTCCACGAGTGACATTCCGCCATAGCGACTCTACGCTCCAGCTAGAACAGATCATGTCTTCACTCCGGCTTTCTCCAGCATCCAAAAAGATGCGAAAACCCAAAACTCAAGCCATCACAAAATCCACCGTACACATAAAATCGTCTATCGCCGGAGTGATTCGTACGCTTGTTCTCTCGATCTGCATTTTGTGCACATGCAGTTCTAACATCGATATCTTCTATATTGGGTTCGTGTACGCGCAGGATGAATCAGAACTATCCCCAAATTATTTCTCCAACACGCATTGTGGAATTCCGAACCGTTTGCAGTCACTCGCTCCTGGGCGACGTCAGTTGATTCTGAATGGCGAGCTTACCGAGCAGTACGAGTACCCTTGGGTTGTCGCGATCGCCGAGAATTCGAATAATCAAGAGTTTTGTGTCGGCGTCATTTTGAACGAATATTGGGTCGCGACGGCTGCGCATTGTCTCTACGATTTCGAAGGGAACGTCAAACAAGCTTCCAATGTGGTCATTTTGGCGAAGCAACACAAATTACATGATGTCGAGGCACCTTTAGTCCCACTAAACGAGGCGCGGTACGAGGTCGAAGCTTTGCATGTGCATCCGGGTCATGATGTTCTTTTTACAGCGAACGATTTCGCGTTGATCAAAATCAAAGATCGCTCCACGTATGCACATGCGTATGGAAACTTAACTGGTTTCTCTGGTGGCTTCATCACTGGCGATGAAAAGATTAAACCCGTGTGTCTCTTCCCGTATATATCTAGCTCTACAAGCGACGAAACGGTTTTCGAAAAAGAAGAACCAATGACCTACATTAACGCGATTGTTGCTGGTTGGGGCACAACATCTTCCGGCGCCGGTGCTCAAAATGCGCAATATTTGCGCGATGTAGCTATGATCACTTATCCGCGTACAGTTTGTGCTTCCAGTATGGGCGGGGAGGAGTTTGTAACCGAGGACATGCTGTGCGCCGCTGGTCGGGGGAACACACGCGACGCCTGCGTGCGCGATTCTGGCGCTGGATTGTTCGCCGACACGAAACGGGCGAAGAATTCGCATCAATATCTATTCGTTGGTGCGGTATCTTGGGGCGACGGATGTGGAAATCTTGGAGTCTACGGTGTTTATGCACGAGCAGGGTATTTTCTGCAATTCATCCATGACAAGATGCAGAACGACAATGGCGGAGCAAATCCAGCGAGTTCCAAAATCACGTATATGGGAGACTCGCTCATGGCAAGTCTTAATGTCGATGCGAGCGGAGTAACGCTGACAAGTGGAGGTTCGGGGCCCCCGATAACAGTGGAGAAACTGCATAAAGAGATGTGCCTCGGCGAGATCGACGAGCAAGATGTGCAGATTTCTACGAACAGAGAAGTGCCCGGAGGTGCAACTGAAAACTGTGCCGCAAACTGTCTGGCCTGTGGATACACACCTTTACCATTAGTATCTGGGACGAGTTCTTCTGATTCTTCCCAAAACTGCATTCTCTGTGCGGAAGGTTTCGAGTTGGACGTCAGGGATTCTATTTTGTGTACAGGAGAGTGTGTGGCAAATAGCGTTTTCTCAACATCGTTCAGCAGATCCACGTGTCAGTCAAAATATCCATGCGTGACTTTCTTGAATACGAGATCGGCACCTACATTTGCTGGACGAGATATGGCTTGCAGCGATATCGATTTCTGCGTGAACGACAGCAATGAGCACGGATGTCACTGGTATGAGGAAGGGCATGCGGGGCAATGTGGCGATTTTGATAATTCATTTTTTACAGCAGCGACCTTATGTTGTGCATGCGGTGGGGGAACGACCAGTGTTGTGACGGATGGTATTTTTTTGAGTAAAGTTTTGATTTGGTAATGATTTGATTGTTCTCGCTGAGTGAAATCTGATGTGTAGAAAATAAGCATGAAGGTTATGACATCGATTTGAGAATACGAACCTACAATTTACTTACATATCATATGTCACCCTGATCACTAATGTAATCTAGTCTGATGTCCTTGTGAAGCCCAATCACGTAGTTCTCTGATATCTCCGAAATGAAATTCTTCCCAATTATCAGCTCAAAAAGTTGCCTGCCTCGAGCATCAACCGCTTCTCTACACGCATCCACCAACTTCTACCACAACCGGACCACCGACCTCTACCACCACAACCACTACTATTTTGCAGCTTTCCGACATTTGTCCGGGCTTGGAAAAGTGCGTAGGGGCTCGATGTGAAGGCTTTAATGCCCATCTCCATTCCCCGGATGAGCCGGAGAGTGCTTGGAACGCCCATTTCAAATTCGAAAAGATATCGGAAACTGGCTGTACAATTACGTACTTCCCTGCCAGTGGAGAATATTCTGCGAATGAAAATGATGTGCTGCACATCGTGGCGAGTGTGGAGAGGCCAGTCGAAGTGAAAATCCTCCACATCGATATCGAGCCGGACGAACGATTTTGTGACTATGATTGCCTCTCTTTCACACTGGATGAAGCTTATGGCGGCTACGGATCCACGCAGACTTTAGGCGGTCCATACGACTTATCTGATCTGCCCAGCTCTGGCAGCGGTTCATTCGCGAAAGAGCGTCCAAAAATTTCTGTCCAGGCCGCCACAGACACGTACCGTTTCGCAAAAGTTGGCTATTCTGGAGATTTTGGGGATGTATCTTCCCGAAATCTGATGGAAGTGTTCCCCACCAACGGAAAAATCACCTGGAAATCGGATAGCGGAACGGGGGGCCGGGGTTGGAAAATCCAATTGGAACAGAAAGACACAACACTTCCTACTACCGATGGTGGCTACACACTTCCTGGTACAAAAACTGCAGATTGCTGCACGAATTGGTCGGCCAATTGTTATAACAACCTCCCAACAGATGGATTGAGCAACTGGTTTCTTGCGCCCTGTGGAAGTACGAAAGTGCCACAGTGGGACATACCAGGGGAAGGCATCACAGCCGGAAGTGAGCCTCATTGCAAAGCGCATTGTGAAGGAGGAGAAGATGATAATCCTAGGAATTCTGTAGCGTGCCAATCGTGTTGTACGAGTCCGGATTTGATCCATCTGATTCCATGGAACTGTCCGTCCACGACAACGACCAGTACGACGTCCACAACGACGACCAGTACGACCAGCACGTCACGGAATTTCGCGGATATTTGCCCGGGAATTGCGAGCTGTCATGACATGCATTCATTGGGAGTGCACAGGAATTACGATCTGTGTGAGAAATTGGAAGTGGAGACGCGCCTGGTAGAACAACCTGGAAATGGCGGAACGAAAACGGTTTGTACATTGGCAAGAAAGCCATACGAGAAGAATGAGCACCTGATTTTGAAGCTGGCGAATGAATTGAATTCTGTGACTGTGAAGCTCTTGGAAATTGGCATCGAGCTAGACACCGACGACCCTTGTCAGTACGATAAATTACGCTTCTTTATGGGATCACCGACGTCATTTCATAGGGCGAGACCCTGGGGAGGACCGTATGAAATTTGTTGATAAGACATGTTGACATTGATTATAGCGATTGAACCACAACGATTTCTGAATGAAGGCACGCGATTGAACTTTTTTTTTGAATGGCAATCCAGTTCCAAATCCAATATTGAATTAATATTCTTTCAAATTTTTCTCTGTAAATAAATCAGGTACGATTTTTCTTTGCTGAACACCACTTCTGGCTACTTCTACGCTTCTGGAACCCCTAAGTCTTCTCATGACTATTTAAATTATGGGGTGCCTACATACTGCGGTGATTTCATGGATGTGTCTTACGCTAACATGGTGGAGTATTTCCCGGCGTATTCTCCAAGTGTGACCACGAATAATTATGTTGGTCCGGGGAAAACCTTGGGAGAAGGCATCATTGAGTGGATAAGCGACACTTCGACTCAGCTGTCAGGCTGGAAAATAGAGATTGAAGTGATAGAAAACTCCTCTGAGACTACTTATTCTGGTCCAGAACAAAAGGCGTATGCGAACTGCTGTACAAGTTCATCTGCGATGTTGACCGAGGGTGCGAGTGTGTTTGCTTCTTGGTCCGCAGAATGTTACACTTCGCCTACCATCAATAACTTTTATCTCGCCTGCAGTTATTTCTCGCATGATCCAAGTAACACATGCGCGGAATTTTGTACCAATTCTACCTCTACTGTTACCGTTCCGCCAGATGACCCTTCACACGCAAGAATGGCAGCTTCCGAAGAATGCGCACGATGCTGTAACTCGAATACGGTTCTCACCAACGAAATCTGGCATTGCCCAACATCGACGACAACGACGACCACAATGACAGAAACGACGAGTACTCGAGAAACAACAGATGTGGTGGCGAGTACTCAAGAAGGAGCAACGAATCCCGGTGACCCAGGCCAGCAGATCGAAGCCACGACCGCAGGAACTGATGGAGGAAGTACAGCGGCACCAGGAGGAGGAGATGATAGCAACAATGGAGGTGGCATTTCGTCGTCGATAGATTGTAGCAAGCCCGTTAGTGTGACTGCCGTCTCAGGCAGTTCTGGGGACACTCAGTCCTTCACCTTCTCCGGAGACAACTGGGCTTTAGCGTTTCCTGGAGATGAATATAAATCTGTTGTGATTGCACCGGCTTCATGCGCACGCTATCATTTGATGCAAGTCCGAAATCAAGAGTTTGTATGGCACGGGATCGTGAAAGTCTGTAAAACAAGTAACACAAACGAGTTTTCAGGCCGTTTGGAGTTTAATACTCAACAAGGCAAAAATCAACAAGAACATTCTTGGCAAGTTGGCGATGAACTCCATAGTGCGCAATGTCTAACTCACTTAGGTTTCACAACCACTACGACGACAACCACAGAAAATGCCGACAGACAATGCACTCCCGATAAAGGGGTCATTGTGTCTCACAACTGTTTTCAAGCTAGTTGCGCGAATGGCAAATATTTCCAATTCGGGAATGATAAGATCGCGAAATGGAAAACGCAATTTGGCAACAACGCACATCCTGTTTCACTACCGGCATGGTGTGCAGTGTGGCCGATTGTGCAATTTCGCAAATTTGTAGAGATTTGGCGAGGCTACGCACAAGTGTGTCGAGGCGTCGAGGATGGAGGTGTGTACCATGGGAGACGATTGGTCGGCGCAAAAAATGACCAATGGCAAATCGGGGATGAAATCTTCGCAGCAGATGTGTGTGCTGGAAGTGGGAGTTCTTCAGGTACCTCCATAGAGGAAACATCCATCGATACTAGTACAGCAGCCACAGGATCAGCCACCAGCACAGATTCACCATCTTGTATCCCGTACAGTGAACCTGCCTGTCGCACAGCTGCAGAAGGTCTTGGGTACAAATTGGGAGGATCATCTTCAGAAACTCTGAGTTTTGCGGGGAACTACATGACGAAAGGTTGCTATATTTATCAGAGTGGTGCTGATGCTACATGGCAAGGCGCAGCGTGGTTTGGGACTGGTGGTACATTGAGTGAAATGTCAGCGAATTTCGATACCAGTGCTGCAAACAGTCAAGTAAGAAGACCCGCTGGATACGATTGTCAGATAAACAGAAGAAGAGTCTTGGGTGCAGAAGTGTCTGCTCCACTTCTCAGGAGAAAAACATCTTCTTTGATGCCACTTCTCAGGAGTCGTTCAGCTACTCGTTCTCAGAAAGCGAAAATCACGACGTCAAAAGTAGAACCAGAATCTTACAATGCCCGCACAAGACAACTTCAGCAAGAAGCTTCTTCGTCAAATTATGAATCAGGATCTTCCAATGCCCGCACAAGACAACTCCAAGCTTCTTCCTTAGTAAAATCGCCGACTCAAACTTATCCGTTAAGCGAACTCGCGCATGCAATGACAATGTCCACTGGACCGGTCGATTTGGACGGCTACGAAGTGGACTTACTGAAAGAAGCCGTCACTTACAATGTCGATATTTTTAGCACGGGAGACAATGATCAACTCCTCTCTTGGGGCGCGCCGTCCCCCACATCATCGTCTTTAGATTCAGCAGAATTATCTTCAGCTGCCATTCCGTCCTCTTTCCGCGAGAAACTCGGAGCAGTTCTGACGACTTACGGAATCGAAGCCCCAGCAAACTTGTGGTCGGAATCGGATGGGAGTAATCCTAGTACTGGCCCAGAAGGGATGAATGAGGACGGAGGAGCGCAGACAGGAACGCAGAGTACTGCCGGGCCGCAAGGAAGTACGTCGAAAGCAGCTGGTGGAAATAAATTTTCAATCGGCTCGGGTAGTGGACTCGTTTTCTACTCGTATCTTTTCTGGATAATTTTCAGACTGGGGCCCCTGTGAGAATCATTTTCAGACTGATCTTTTAGGTTGGGTCCAGATGTGCCTATATTAGTGGTGATTGTCAGTCATGCACGCTTCATACCTTGTTTTTAATAAAAGTTCTATTTATTTCCCTTTGCACGACAGAGTGATGAATCTTTATGATTTTGACTCATCCGTACGAGAGGATTCTCCCACTCTTGGTAGACACAGAATTAAGTAAACAAGAAGTTATAATAATCAGATTATAGACAACGTGTATGTTGTTTCGTATAGATTAACCCAGTTTATGTCGAGTGGACGAACTGAATGATTTTTGTACATTTGAAACTACAGAAGAATGACATGCAGAGCATGCACAGTTCCATTTCGTTTTAGAGTAATATCCTACATCCTTAATCCTTTTACTTTTAGCATCTAGCTTTTATTATTGAGACATCTCAAAGTGCTTAACAAAAAGATTTTGTTTCGCCGTATTAGTACTGACAAAAAAATTTTGTTTCGCCCGTTCTTTAGCTTTATCAAATTTTCGTGATTGGAATTTGCCAATCAATCATGTGAGGAGAATGGTTTCTGTAAAATTTTAGTCCTCCTCTTCGTTGTAGGATTAGGAGGAGGCTATCAATCGATATACCATTCTCCTCACCCAGTAGGTGGTTCATACCATCATCTCTTGTTTATTTCTCTGGATTTCAGCTAGTAGGCAGATGAAATCTAAGATTATCAAAAGTCAGAGTGTGTAGAAATATGGTAGTAGAATACCAGTCAACGTATCTATTTATGAACAGGGTAACTAACGAAGGGTAGCTTATGCCAAAGTTGATGGACTTCTCGTGTAGAGAAAAATCATGGATAACTCCAGCCGTTGAATCCATTTGAGGCACATAAAAAAGAAGTCTGGTTTTTGGACCATGAGAATATAGTAATCCGCATGCACTGTTCATCTCTACAACATAACCTGATCCCCCCGCGGTTGCGGTCAAAATGGTTTGAGAGCAAGAGCATCTTTTCCTCCGAATTTGATCCCAATTTCTCTCATATGTGACTTTTCTTCTTCCTTCCAACGCATCGACGTTTTCCTTTTTATTGTTTTGTCCAGAAGCATAATTTTTTCTTTTTGAGCATACTAGAAATTAGATTTTTTGGTTCGCGTCCCTCAGATTATTTTTTTTCCAGACGCTACATTTTGAAAAATGTTTCACCCAAACTGAAACCGATCGAAATTTCTTTGAATTAATTTTAAAAGTGTTTCTGCATGTTGAATCTATTGCAATTTTTCTCCCATACAGCACACGTGTGATGTGCATCAGTGTCTTGAGATTTTTTTTAGGTCGTCGTGTCGTATTTCAGTTTGCATATGGATTTCCCAAGGTTTAGTTAAACATGCATGTTATTGATCATTAGTGTTTGTTTCGATAGATAAGATTATTTATTGCGTCGGTTTTTACGCATAGATGGTAAAATTTAGATTTTAGATTTTGAAAAATTAAATGAAAGAAAATAAAGATGGACGTCTGTCAGCAGGAGCAAGACGAGTCTCTTTATCACAATGTTGGAGTTGTGGAAGGTGCACATGGGGATTTATTTGCAAGAGAAGATGTAGAACAGCAAGTTCACACAGCAGAAGAACATCAGATCAAGTCAGCGGTTTCAGAAGAAGATGTATTGTCATCGTCGAGCAACAGCAATTCGGATACAAGATCTAGTTGCATCTCGAGAACAGAGAGTCCGTCAAGCGGGGCCTTCTCCTCCGACGATAACAAGCTGAAGAAAATCTACAAGCAGGATCAGGATGCTGAAATGGCTCTCAAGAACATGCTCTCCTCTCGGCGGATATCGAACAGTCTGTCAGAACCCTCCTCCGAGGACGACGAACCAAGCATTGAGGCATCTTCTGACATTGTGCATGATAAGGATTCTGATTCATCACAGATAGCAAACAACAAGAGTCGCAAAAAATTCCGACAGAGCAGCTGCAGCTACAGAAAAGAGCATTTCTTCTGCTTCTCGATGGGCGTCGTTGCGACCTTGCTCGTTGTTTTCGGTATGCGTGGCGTACTTGAGACGATAAGTGGCGCTGGAGAAGATATAATTGATGTTTACGACTCACATCAAGAGCGGTTCTTATCTGCA
>JACKZZ010014902.1_pt1 | contig 16424 bp, 4 predicted proteins | sample 8027871 | NCBI WGS metagenome assembly JACKZZ01 (sample SAMN15724774, study PRJNA655200) | protist metagenome | isolation source: fluorescence activated cell sorting (FACS) single amplified genomes of... | place: USA: West Boothbay Harbor, Gulf of Maine | collected 2000-07-19
TGCTCCAGTGGCTTCGTGCTCAGGATCCACCATGTCCTTGGGGTGAGGATATATGCTCTGGTGCAGCTAAGTATGGTCATCTGGACGTCATCGAGTGGCTTCGCACCCATTAGCTAGGATCTATTCTAAAACGTACCTTTTTGATATAAATGGAAAATATTAGATACCAATTTTATGGGGGGAGGCACTGCATAGCAGCCAGTTGATCAGCATGATGAACCGAGTGTTGGGACAAGATGAACTATATTGTTTATGGTTCGTTTTGGATTTTACTAATTTAAAACAATGAATTCATTCAATTTTACAATAATACTATATATACTGTCTTCTTCGCTTGAATATTAATTGTTTTTCCATCCTACTACAGCTACCTACTATTACCAATACCATCATGTAGATACACCTATAACGTATTCCCTGCTTCAATCTTAACTGATGAACTAGATTGAATTTGCTTTCTTGCTTGTCCTAATTCAATATTTCTACAACGTGTTGCAAAGGTTAGAGAGCATACAGTTTCACCCTCATTATATATTGCTGGACTGATATTTACAAACATCAGTACTTTTGCATTGCCACCAAGTGAATCCTGTAGTAAATGGGTTAATTTACTGTTTCTATATGGAACATGCGTACCCTTCTTGTTGCCTAAAGCTGTCATAACATCTCCTAAACACGATAAAGACTTGTTTATAGCTTGAGCCTCCTTCAACCTATCTCCACTAGCATCCGTTTTACTTACACGTTCACTACCAGCTAAATCAATTAAATGCATTTTACCATATGATGTACGTTTATCTAAGTTATTAGTACCATATACATGTAATGTAAGTATACAATGTGAACGTGATGAATGCTCATTTAAATCGTGGGCTCCTACTGCACGATTCTTCCGTGCTTCCACAAGTAAATTATCCACTTCGTCAGCACTTGTGACATCAACAATAGATAAACCACTTACAACCATTGAAGGAGCTGCATCCTTTGAACTACCTGTACTAACTTGCCTTAATTCCAAACCAGATTCAGCTTTTGACTTTGCCTTCATGTCTTTAGAGTCCTTTTTCGCATTACTAATTACAGTTCCAGATCCAGATGAAGAATCATGACCCGGCAATAAATCTAATATTGATTCATTATATATCTCAAGTACAGAAAACTTGAATTTATATGTCCAAGCATTCAAAGTAGACTCGTCGTTATCATCACCATCTGTAACGGCTTTTGTTGCTTCTTCAAATAGCGATCTTATAGCACGAGGAGAAATACCTGGATCATCAAGTGAACCATCCATAGTGAATGTTTTTCCACTACCTGTTTGACCATATGCAAATATACATACATTGTATCCATCTAATACGCTATGACATAAGGGTTTTACTGCATCAAATACATCAGATTGCTGACTAGTAGCTTGAAATACACGATCATACTCAAATTTTGTTCTTTGATGACCGTCGTCTCTGGTGATGATAATATCATTTTCACCAGGTACTTCTGTAATATCAACATCTTGCCCGTCTGCTTGACGCCTTTCAACATCTAATATAGGTCTTACACGACAAATAACTCTTATATTTCCTTGTAATTCTAATAATTTATTATGTATTTTTTTGCGTAATTGATTTTCTTTAGTGTACCTTTGTATGTACTTGTTTTTTTCTATAACACTTATTTCAACAGCTTTTTCAATATCTTTTTTACATTGTATATCTTTTGCTTCTATTGCAGTATTAATGCGCTGATCAATTTCAGTTTGAATAATATCATATTCTGATTGCAAAGCAGCCATTTTACTAGAGATATCTATCAGTTCATCTTGAAGTATTTTGATTTCATTATCGCGTTTCTCAATATTTTCTTGAAGTGAATCTATTGTAGTAGTTGTTGCTGCGACATGTTTATCGTGTTTAGTACAAAGTTCATCATAAAGTGTAGTTTTTTCACATAAATTTGATTTTATCTCTTTTATATTCGATTCCAGTGAATCATATTTGGAGATATGATCTTGAATGATACCTCTATGTTCTTCGCGTAATTTCTGGACTGCTGTTTCGTGTTCATTACTGTGGTCTGCAATATCAGTAAGATGTTTAGCACACAAATGTTCCATTGATTCTTCTAATTTAGCTGATTCCATCTGTGCTGATAGTAATTGCTTGCGATGGTTATCATTGAGCTCTTGTACATTAGCTTCATGTGTACAAGTCAAGTCATGTACATTTTGAGTATGTGTGTCAGTATGATCTCGCAGAGCACTTGCATGATCATCTACTTGAGCTTTGATAGCATCATTATTCTCGTCACGGAGCTGCTGCAATGTAGCCTCGTGTTGCTCTATTGCATTAGCATGCTCAATTTTCAACGCTTCTATTGCACTCTGGAGTTCACCATTGCTTTGATTACCATCCTCTTGTGCTTTCAAATATTCTGTTATTTTTTTCTGTGCAATTTTGGTATCATTCTTATACTTTTCAAGTTCCATTTCCATGTCCAATATAGTCTTCTCATAAGCAGCATTCTTTTCGTTATGATTGTCGATAGCTACTATATGCGCATCCTTCAGAGCTTCAGTAGTTTCTTGATGTTCCTTTTGGATTTGCAACATAATTTCTTCATGATCCTTTGTTGCAGTTGTATGTTTATCCATTTGAGCATTCAGAGTTTGCACATGTTCATCACGTGCTTGCTGTAATACAGCTTTATGCTCATCTATTTGAGTCTGTAAAGCTGCAGCATGATTGCTTTGCATATTATCAATAAATGTGACATGTTCGGTTCGAATTTTTTCGATGTTTGATACACTTTCTGCTATGATTTCATCTGTTGCAAGAGTGCTTTCGTTATTATTTGATGATCTTTCCTCTTGTAACGTCAGTAATTGGTCTGATAACTCCCTATTTTCTTTCATTAACTCCGTTTTCTCAGACTCACTCGTATGTAGGGTCGTTTTGAATATTTCTACATCACGCTTTAATATTGTTGTTTGAGCTGTTTGTGTTAGTAATTCATTAGCACTTGCATCTAATTGATTACTCAACTCTGTATTCTTTGTGACATAATTATCTCTTTCTATACTTACGGCTTCTAAATCTGACTGTAATCGTGCTTGTGTTCTGGAATGTTCTTTAGTGAGCTCGGCAATCTTACTATTTGTCACATCAGCTGCCATTGTTGAGCATTGTTGTACTGTATCATCCTTAATGGTACTTAATTCAGATTGTAACTTATTTACTTGTTCTTTTAAATCAAGAATTTCATTATTTTTTTCTTTTAGTTCAATAGTTAATCCTAGTGATGTAGCACGAATTTGAGATAATTCTTGCTGTTGTAACTGCTGGTGTTGCTGTGTAATTGCAGATATCCCATCACCAGATATTGGATTACTTGTATCATTATCTGATAATAATAATGCTTCTTCGGTATCATTAATCGTATCTGTTCTTGAGGCACTACTTGTATCACTACGAGAACTGTTTCTCCCTGTATTTGTATTTGTTTTGGTACGAATTGCCACATTATCCGCTAATTCACTTATATTAATTTCCATAACACTCAATTTTGTTGCAAGTACTTCATTTTCTTTCATAACTGCTTTTACTTGTTTTGCCGCTATTTCACTTTTTAATTCACTATCAGAAGCTAAAGCGCTGTATTCCGATACTAAAGAATCTACAGCATCTCTATGTTTTAATGTTATATCTTTTTGTTCTGCATTCATTTGACGATAATTAATACATAATTCATCATATTTAGATTTTAATTCAGCATGAGTTTTACGTAATAATAATGTTTCATTTTGTGATTGTAGTGCAAGCCTTAATTGGCCTTCAGTGGCTGCTAGAGATTCCAAAAGTACAGAATGTTCTGCTCTTGATTTTTCAACCTCAACTCTGGCGTTTAATACAATTTCATCACGTTCACCTTTTGTTATAGCAATATTATTGTCATTATTGTCAGAATTTGTTGTTGAAACAGACCCACGTAATGCTTGTATTTCAGCATCACGTTCAGCAATTAGCAATCTCATTTGCTTGCTCAATTCTACATGCTGCATCTGCGCATCTTCAAGCAGTTGCTTGTAAGCGGCAAGCTCAAGCGCTAGATCATCAGGGCCTCCATCAACTCCATCGACATTCCCTTCTATCACGTCCAAGGCATTGTTCACTGTGTTTTGCACCTTGGCACTCGCACTATATAGTAAATTCACCGCATCTCCCCACATATTATAGACAACTCACGTTTCGATGTATTGCGAAACTAAGAGAAATTAAAGTGCTTTACTGTTACTTTGAGAATGATTTCTCTAATCTCGGAGTCGTACGTCGGAATTTCCAAAGTCAACCTTTCACTCCCTCAACGTTGTGAAGGTGCGTGGCAAACTAACTTTTATTGGGTGTATATGCAAAACCATATGATTTTCTCCATACATATATATAATATATGTGTGTTGATGAGTCTTATGGTGGCCATTTGGCAGAGACTGTCGTTTAGTCTATACATGATTGTTTTCATTGCTACGCTTTCTCTATCTGACTAGCATGTATGGTGATCTAACTATTCATCCCACCCATTTTCAATACAGCTCTTTTAAACTTGTCCTGTTATATAATAAAATAACACAGTAAAATGGATCGTATTTCTGATAATGAGAATCTTTTCGTTAAACAAACGAGAAGAGGCTGTTTTCAAGAGATGATGGGTTGTGAAGCAAAGACTGAATTCAATATTTCTACACAAACTGATAAGAATTTGAATATTTTATATGCAATTGAAGAATCAAGTTGTTGTATTCGTACTCTATGCCCTGGAATACGCCATTGGAAGATGGAAGTAGCCACAAACAAAGGTGAGGATGCTTTTTTAGAAGTTGAACGTCCCATGCGTTGTCTTAATAGTCCAATGAAATGTTGCTGTCTTCAGGAAGTTATTGTCCGTGGCAAGGGTCCTAATGCAGGTACAGAGTATGGGTCCGTTATTGAAGAATGTTGGTATTGCATACCACAATTTTCTGTAAAAGATGCCAATGGCCTTGTTACCCATCGTTTATCTCAACCAACTTGTTGTGGTGGCATGGTTGTTGATTGTTTTGCTGAAGGTTGTTGTAATTGTAGAGTACCTTTTTATATTTATGCTGATGTGAATGGTGCTAAAAGTTCAGAACACGATGGAAAAATTGTCAAAGTTTGGAGAAATCTAGCCACCGAAATGTTTACTGATGCTGATAACTTCGAAGTCGAATTTCCTAAGAATTCTTCTGATGATACTAAAGCTACTATACTAGGTGGCGTATTTCTCCTTAATCAACTGTTTTTTGAAACGAATAGTCAACAAAAACAATAATAATGATTTTTCCATTTTTTACGTGAGATATTGCCAAACGAAGGCATTTTTTATAGCAATGTATATTCAATAATTATACTACTTTTACAATTTGATTACATGAATATTTAATTTACATTATACTACATCCTGCTGCGCTGCTATTCTGTCCTTTGGGCTTCACAGACTGCATATCCTGCATTCCCTTCAGTAGTTCAGCTCTCATTGTTTTCATTTCTTTCATAAGTTCATGTGGATGTGGGGTATGATCACCATCAGAGTTTGTATCATGTTTGCTATCACCAATATCACTTGCAGGAGATGATATTTCAGGGAAAATTTTGCCACCAAGAGAAGGAGCATTAGAAGAACCAAGAGCACTCATAGTAGACATCAGGGGGGATATACCTGCTGGTTGGCGATATCCACCTGAAAAAATTTTACTTTTACTCTTAGTACTACCTGATACAAGCGCTTTAGATGATAAAGATGAAACAGAACCGTAATTATCAATACTGTTTGTTAAAGCAATATTATCACCAGAAGAGAGGACTTTACTTTGAGGTGAACCGTCGTCGTAATCTGTAACGGTTTCTGGTCCTACTTCGGTCGATGCATGTATACCACTTATGATATCATTTTCAATGCAATTATCAATGTTATCATATGATAGTAATGTATCAATACTTTTGATCCTATTATTATTCCATTGTATACGCGCTTTAAGGATGTTATCATTTCCGGCGCCAAAAGCACCCGTTTCATCTATAATATTTAAATTTAATAATAAATCTTTAATATCATTAATTTTATCTTTATAACATCTATCTAATATATGATTACTAAATGTTAATATAACATGAAATAACCGTTCTAAGGTTGCATCCTGGAGTCGTATAGCCTGCATTTCCCATTGAATTGCATTTAATGCTTTTATCGTGTTTTCATCAAATATATTATCATTATTATCAGTAATATCGTTGTTTTTTTGATTATTCATTTGAAATCTTTTGATTGCATTTAATTTAATAATATTCATTTTTTTCTCTAATAATTTATAATTATTATTATTTTTTTTCACTTCTTCATCACGTATAAGCAATGTACTGTCAATAAAATGCTCTATACGATCATTGGATAATTTCATTTTACGTTGAATATTTTTAATCTCATGTGATATCATTTGTGATACAGTACTAGTCATGGGAGCAGGAGCAATCGCATCGTCAGATTGTGCAGGTTGGCTATTTGATGATTGCAGGTCAATAGCCACTATGGCCTCCTCTAAATGTTGTAAAAATAATTCACTATTATTTTGATGTTTTTTCACTCTTGTACTTAATATAGCAGCCTCTTCTTTACTATTAGCTTCTTTTATTAATCGATGACGCAACATTTTAATAAATATAATTCGTGATTTGTCAACATCTGCACCACCTTCAGCAAGTTCTAACTCTAATGTAGCTAAATTATGATCTGTTCTTTGTATTAATCTAGCTGTCCTATTATCCATTGTCGCACTATTATCATGATCAACACCACGTTGACGAACTTCATCATATCTTCTATTCCTTTCTATTGTAATTTCATTTTGTAAGTTATATCTTATATTCTGTAAATCACCATGATGTTTATGAGAAATATGATTATGTATATGATTCTTGTCAAATTCTTTATCATCATCATTTATTGATTCATCTCCTTCTATTTCTCTATTATTAATGTCATCATTATCATTATTATTACTATTTGGTTGTTGAGTTAATATCATATCCACGTATGCTTGAGTATTATTGTCAGATATCACAGAATTATTCTCGAGGTTAGACCCAGGTATCATAGGTATAACTTCACTATCAGTTGCTGCTACACTATTAATCATAGAAAGTTCACCTATATTACTGATTGGAAGTGATGGTACTAGTTTAGTAGAACTATACCTTCTCGCACTACCACGAGCACTACCACGAGCACTGCCACGAGCACTGCCACGCGCACTATGTGATACACCAATTTGACCATCATTTTGTGATTTTTTAACTGGATCATGAAGGAGGGCTAATTGGGTTGATGCTTGATTATATGATTTTCGTAATACATAGTACTCTTCACGTAAGTCCATTGCAATTTCAAATTCTGTTTGTAAATGGATAATATTTCTCAAAAATATACTTTTGTCACTTTTAGCATCATTATAGAAATTTTCATTATTATTATCATCTATATAAGAAGATGGCCTACTTGTAGTATTTGGAGCACTGAGTACACTTAGTACACTTTTAATATCATAAAAAGCATCTCTAGTGATACGTAGTTCATGCGCATCACACATCTCTTGTATAACTTTATCAGCTAATGAATTTAATGATAAATTTAATGTTTGTAATATATTATCAATATCATTTATATTAATATCAAAATTTACTTTTAAATCATGTAATATACGAAATTCAGATACAGTAACATTTCCTAATTCAAATAGTGTAAAAATACGTTGTTCTAGTTCATGCTTAAATTCATCACCTTTCATCATTTGATATGGTTTATTTATTTGTTTTGTAAATGATACACCATCATTATTATCATGTAATGTTGATGTTATTTCCCCCTGATCTTCCAAGGTGCCATATAGTGTCATACTATCCTTAATATCAATTAATGCTTCAAGACCAGACCATGATAAATTCACATTGTTTAGTGCTCTGACTTCACTTTCCTCCGTAATATGATAAGATTCAATCCATGATCTTAATTCAGATAAATTCTTTTCATTACATGATAATGTATTAACAAGTTTATTGGCTGTTATACCTAATGTATGCTCTAGAATGCTAGTCATACCTATACCTTTCACATTACCATCTAAAGTTGATAAAGATACTTTGTATCCATCATTATTAATTGTTTGATAACTATTAGGTATATCTAGCATATACTCTTTTGCAATACGTTCCCATTTCATACTTTGCGCTTCAACTTGTTCAACCAAAGACTCTAATTGACTGATTTTCAATCGTGGTGCTCTAGCAGTACTACCTTCATGTATAATTTTCTTAGCATTTATAACAGCATTATTTACACTATATATAATATCATGTTTTCTTTTTGATTCTGTGATACGATAATCATTAATTTCTGATTCACATCTTATTATTAATGTCTCTTTTTCAAATATATCATGTTTTAAGGATTCAATATTTTCATTTAATACTTTTATCGTAGAATCTCGTTGTGATATTACTTCTATATGAGCAGCTATTGTATCAGCAGCAATTTGGCCTTCCTTATCGCTAGTGGCTTTTAACCTTTCTAATGTGCCATATAATAATGACATTTCAGCGATTTTACTACTTATAACATTTCTCAATTCTGTTGTCACATTATTTAATGCTAATATATGCTTTTTTTCATATTCTATAGTTTCTAACTCGCGACTTTCATGTATGCATTTCATTTCATTTTTTAATATATTATTACCTTTATGTAATTCTACTATCTTTTTATTTAATTTTATGATATTATTTCTTTCATTTGTTAATAAGTTCAAATAAAATGTATCATTATTTGTCATATTCAATTGATCCAAAGTATATTTCCAATTCGTATAATATAATTCAGATTCTATCTTATCTTGCTCCCGCAAAGCTAATAATTTATCTAATTCATTACTTAATGCCAGTTCACGCGCTTTTGATTCATCTTCTATTTCTTTCATAATTTCAAATAATGACATTTTTTTCTCCCAATCCACTAATGCTACTGATTTTTTATGATTATCAATTGATAAATCGTTAAATTTTAATTGTAAATCATTATATAATTGTGTTTGATTTGTATAACTATTATTATGATCAATAACTGCTGTATCATACTGCTTTGTTAATGTATCAATTTTGATTGTTTGTGATGTTATTGTTGATTGCAATGACTCTATCATGTTATTTTGGATACGTAGCGCATCTGAGTGCTCTTTGGCAACTCCCGCAGCATCTTCTTTGAGTCTGGTCATTTCATTTGATTGATCTGTTATAAGTAATATTTTAGTATTTATATCATTTTGTAAATTAGTATTAGATGTTTCTAATGTAGATATAATCTCTTGATATTCAATCATACGTGAATTTTTTTCATCTATATTCTTCTCTAATTTAATTATATGATTACTATTACTCATAATTGTATTACTTTGTTTTAATATTTCTTCATTTAAACTTTTTGTTTTTGTATTTAATTCTGCATTACGTCTAACTTCTTGTGCATATTTCAGTTGCATACCAGCCATTTCACCTGGATCTGCGGCTAAACTCTCCTCCAATTCTGTTAATCGTATTTTTATAGAATTTAATTCAATATCTTTATCTGTTAAATTTTTTGTCATTATTTCATTCTTATCATTCAATTCAGTATTTACTTGTTCTAATAACTGTATACGCTGGACTATACCATCATCATCACAACCAAGCAACTTATGGCGTTTCACACGAGCCACTTCAATCTCATCAATATTGTCTTGCAATAGAATATTTTTTTCCTTTAATTCTTCAATTTCTGTTGATTGTAATGATATTTTATGGAGATTGTCATCATCACCACCTTCCAATTGCTTGCGTAACTCACTGACTTTATTACATTCAGATTCAAATTCTGTTTGTAATGTTTTATATGATAATTCCATTTTTTCGATTTTTTCTCCTAGTCTAGCTCTATCTTGACGCCAAGAGGAGAAACCCTCTGATGCATCATCATCACCTAACCCTAGTCCACCTGCAGCATGCAACTTATCAGTTAGTTTATCTACTTCTTCTTGTAATTTATTAGCCATTGCAAGTGATTGTTCTGCCATTAGCTTCCTTTCAATGAGCAGCTCAGTCATGACGCCCTTCTCTGTCAATAGATTTTGTTCACGTTCTTTTAATGCTTCAACTTGATCTTTGGCTTCTTTAAGATTACTACGTAAACCTTTTATAATCTTTTCAGTTTCCTTTTTATCAGAATCATCCCAAGCAACCATGTTCATGGCACTATCATCCATCTCTGTTGGGGAAGCCATCTCACGCAATTTATCGCGAACACTACCTGTAGTGTTAGGTCGTGACGCACCTGATGTTTTGTCTGTTGTCTCTTCAACATATTGCAAGAAAACATCGTCATAAGTCGCAGTGCCTCCTCCAGGCCGAAATGGCACAGGTGAGCTTTGGCGCTGTGGTGACTCCTTTTCAGACGTTCCAGGCCTTGAACTCCGCTTTGGTGAATTAGGACGGGTCATGCTGTTTCTTTCTCCTTGAATTATGTGCGATTTACCACACAATCGTTCAAGATTCACTTACGTTACCTCGGGGGCCTTCTTACGGAGGTTGACGCAGGCTTTCCACATCTAATGCCTATTATTTCTACTGGTATATTTTTAAAATACATAATATATGAACCTTCTCCACAAGAGGGTTGTTCGAAATTCCAATTGGGATTGTGAAGGAGTTTCGCTTACAACACTCTAATCATTCAGTGAACCACTACTTGTCTGAAGTACAGTCATTAATTGCAATACTTTTATACGCTTAATAAGATGATTGCATTATATTTTGCATTCTTATTAATGTTAGTGCTATCAGGCATTGCCTCTGTCGAAGCGGTAATACCAGATTGTGATTGTTGTGATAAACACGCAGAGCAGGGTGATCATGGTAATACAGATGATCATTACAGCTACTACAATTATTATGAAGGGGATGAAGCGAGTCGTGATTCTTGCTGTGAATTATTTTTACAAATTAATATCACTGAACATGAGGCTGTGGTACCTGCATCATGGACTGAGATACCAGACTTTAGTTTCTATAGATGCACCCTTTTGGAGACATTGACATTTGAAACTGGCTCGCAACTCACAAAGATAGGGAATTATGCATTCTCTTTTCATCCAAATCGCGATTGGACTTATTGGGATAAAAGAATGGGACATTCAAGATTGCAAAATGTGAAATTTCCTCCAAGTCTCACCACTATCGGTGAGTACGCATTTGCTTCTACTATTCCAGGAAGTGTTGTGATTCCTGAATCTGTTACAACCATTGGTGAATATGCATATTCAAATTGTACTATCACTGATTTTGCATTCATTAATCCAAGTATAACCAAAATAAATAAGGGAACATTTGCATACACCAACGTAGAAAGCTTTCCCGTACCATTAAGCGTGGTACACATTGATGACGATGCATTTATTGGATGTGAATACTTAAAAAGTGTAGAATTTCGTTGTAATGAAGAAAAGTTATATATAGGACCGATGAGCTTTACTTTGACACCCTTGCAAACCATAGCAATCCCACCAAACACAGAGTATGTTGGAAATGTCCCCACTACAACTCTAGCATGCTCGTTTGTTGGTATGTCTTGTTATAACAATGCTTTAGCATGTAATTGTGCTGGTCAATTCTGTGATATTTCCGGTACCTTAGGAGATGGGGATGATGTTTGCCAAGAAGCGCAACTTGGACATGCTGCATCTGGAAATGATGGTTTACAGCATGCCTGCCAACCTGGTTCATATTCATCTACTACTGGTATGAGTAAATGCTTACTATGTCCATTAGGTACATGGACATCAGAATCTCAAGCTCAATCCTGCACTGCATGCCCTAATGGCTACAGCACACTTACTACCGGTTCTAGCACCAAAGCAGCGTGCAATGTATGTGCAACAGGATATAATGGAACAGCTACAGTCAATGCTACTACTAATAGTGGATGTTCATTGTGTGATTCAAGTTTACCATTCTCTATTGTTGGTAATAATCAAAAATGTACAATATTGAGTTGTGAATCAGTTGACAGTGATGGATATATTATAATACCATGTGATGTTGCTTCCAAGTCTTTCGCACAATGCACTAAATTAAAACATGTATATATAACCAATGCTGTTACTAGTATCGGAAATAATGCATTTGAAGACTGTTATAACCTTGCTATTGTTGAATTTCAGCCTCATAGTCAATTGACTTCAATTGGGGAATATGCTTTCAGTGCTTCAGCCCTCACTAGTATTGCAATACCCGCCAATACAACGACTATTGGTGAATATGCATACGGGTATTCACCACTTTTATCTGAAGTTTCATTTACCTCAAATAGTAAATTAATGAGTATTAACACTGGTACATACAAATCCACAAGATTAAAAACCTTCAATGTTCCAGCTTCAGTGACAACCATACGCGACCAAGCCTTCTCTAGTTGTGGGTTGTTGAAATCAGTGAATTTTCTAAGTGGCAGTACTTTGAAAACAATAGGGAATGAGGCATTCAAATCTACTGCTATTACTGAAATTAACCTGCCTTATTCTGTTACTAGTGTAGGCTCAAATGCATTTACTTCGTGTACTGACTTGACTTCATTTACTATTTCTGGGGATGTATGTAACAGTGATTTAGAAACGATAGGATTAAATGCATTCGAGAATTGTCCAAGTCTCACTTCAATTGAATTAAATCCTAATTCAAAGTGCAATAATTGTGGTGTAGTAACATTTCCTGCATTGTGCACATCATCTTCAGTCGTCAACACTGGTATTCAAGTAAGTCTAAGTGATCCAAGTATAATGATTCAACTTGCTGGGTATGGAGCTATTGTTTCATTTGGTACTGGTATATATTACACATTCTTACGAAAAGGTAGCAATGCAGTACAAATTTCTGTTGCTAAAGCAGGTGTGATTATGGGACTTATAGGTGGAGAGTTTGTGACGACATTAGGACTGGCGTTTGAAATCCTCCACTCCGAGTATCGAGGATGGGGTATGGTAATCGTATCAATGAGATTAATGCATATACTTATAGCAATAGCTGTATTAACTACTATATATGGTGGGAAAACGTTTCAATCATATACAGATCTTATCCAACTACTTGATCGCAAGCATATGGCCAGCAATCCGAAAATGTATTCTCTTGCATCGATTTTCTGTTTATTTGATATTAAAGCAATTGCCTTGTTACCATGGGTAAATAGTGAGTTTGCACGTCAATCTTTTGGTACTGCACCTAACATGGCAATGTTCAGGGTCACGCAGTGGACAACTATTTTCACGTCATTATTTTCAATCTTATCACAAGGTGAGTATCTGAATGATTCTGTAGCACGCAACACGAGCCCTATACTTTTCTATATCAATATAAGTTTAGCTGGTACACAGATAGTGATATCACTACTGGCATATTGTATGACTTCAGAGCAGTTAGCTCAATGCAAGACGACTCTTGATAATGATGGTGTATTAGGATCATCTACTGGTACTGATGGTACAGATGGTACTAGTAGTTTTGCTGATGATGCTATAGAGATACCTAGAGATGGGCATTCGAAACCAATGTCTATTGAATTAATTGATGTCATTCCAAACCCGTTGCAATCAAAGAAATCGGGAGCTGGTGATGCAGAGATAGGCATGCGACCAGACACGGTGATAGATACTGATGCCCTAGTAAGACAAGCTGTGCAGAGTCAAATTGCTATAATCAAAGACGAAATACGGAATGAGATAAGAAACGAAATGTATGAAGCACTGGAGCAACAACAGAGGCTTCTACAACAACAACAGCATCATCACAAGGACAACAGTGATGGAGAGGAGCTTAGTGATATAAATGGTCGTAGCAAAGAAGAGAGCTTCGTATGAATGCAGATTGACCATTACTGAGTTTAGAGGAGGAAGGAATTGCAGAGAGCGTGTGTTTCCAGGGTGGACCGGACTCAAGACCCCTCGCCACATCATTTTAGGGCCATCAGGTGGCAATTTGGGCTTTATTTTTTACGTATTCACAAATAAATATAATAAATTCAATTCTAAAATATTGTATAACTATTTGTTCTGGTCAGCCATCATCTTGATTAGTATGTCCTTGAGCTCACTGGTGCTCTGCATTTGGGTCTCCAATAGCTTACAAAGCTTAGCATTCTCTTCTTTCAGATCTTTAGCTTGTGCGTCTAACTTCTCTTTAAGCTCGGCATTCTCTTGTTTGAGTTCATTACGCAAAGTATTGTTTTCTTCTTTAAGATCATCTGTCTTGTCGTGCAGTAGTTGTCCAAGTGCTCGTATCTCTTCTGCACTATCAATTACGTTGATTACTTTCTCTGGTCGAAGCACTTGCAAGTATATAGGTGAATACTCTGGTTTCTTGCGGTCTTCGGCACTCATGAGCTTCTCGTACTCCACAACTATGCCTGCTCGATTGTAGTTCGCAGAAGATTTCTCTTGTTTCTTCACTTCGTCGTGTTTGTCAGACATGATGGCAATCAATAAATTGAGCAGAATCACGGCCATGAGAAGCATGAACGACACCAGCAGTGAAACGGAGATGATAGCATAGTGTGTCTCTGTGATGGCATCAATCGGCACGTCTACTCCCATAACGAGCAATGTGCTGCTCAACAGAGCCTGTGTGTAGGTGTTCCAAGACGAATCATCGACAATCAATGTTGAGTAATCTGTGAGCGTCATCAAATTGAATGACGCTGAGTATCCAAAGATCATAATCACTAGAACGGCCAAAAACGCCTTGGTGCTCTCAATAATCTTGAAGACCATACGTACTAGTGCCCCATAGCCCTTCATTGCCTGCAGATAGAATAGGAAACCCAGAGCAAATATAGGAATTGATACAGCGCTCATTGTAGATACCAAGCGTAGGTCAAATGGGTCTACACCATGCCCATCTGTAGTGCTCACTAAAAGCACAAAGTAATACACCATGGCAGCACTTACTATAGTTAACCGAAATAAATCTTGTAAGTTCCATGGATCTCCTAGATGAGTCACAATCATTGTATATGTTGATCCCTTTTCGGCGGCAGCTTGCTTCACTTCGTGACGAAGGAAATAGAAGTGCAGAGACAAGACAAGCACATACAAAAGAATGCCCATACTCCTTTCCAGATTGCCATGTGGGAGCGCCGAATATGTGATGAACCACATCGAGTGTGCCGCATAAGCTGCAGTCATCAATGCATATAACATAAAGTCACGCATGAAGATCCTTCGAACATATGTTTTCCACTTAAAGTCGATAAGAACTTCCAAGAACTCGGACTCAAATGGCAGTGGGTCACCTTTCGCAGCACGGAACACACTACCAAGAAAGTCGTGCTCCAGTGATGCAGCATTTTTAATAGGTAGTATAGCTGGTTCAACGGCAACTTCAGTTGTATTCAATTTCATTTTAAAATCAATTTTAGGATTCCAGAATCCCAATGGATAGCATTCAGACGATCCCATAACTTCAAAATGTTTGATAGAAGTCGTCCACTTTTCTACCATTCTCCTGTCATGAGGTAGCGCTACGAGCTTTCTCACCATATTCAAAAACAGAGCAGGATAGATCTTGGCCAACATCACCAAGTCTCGCACATCAATGAGATCACATAGTGGTTTGGTAGTGTCGTAGCGTGGTGTCACATCTTCAGGAAGCACTCTTTGGCTCTTGACCAACGCCATTGGATGCCAGAGCAATTCATTGTAGAACTGTGTGAGCTTGGCACAAATGCGAGTATTCTTCTGTCTGATGAAGTATTCAAACAATGTGCACTCTGATGAGTACTCTGCAATTTTCAATGGACAGAATAGCAACCTCGTTGCATGCTTACCACACCACTCTATACACTCATAGTCGCCAGCTTCTGCTATGACTCCCATCATGGACCTACCAGACATATCTGTGAGCATCAGACCAGGGCTCTTCTCGAATATCGTACCATCTGGTAGTGGATTTCTCCTGCAAATATAATTCACAATAGCGTCGTCTATTTCACTCAATAGAGGCTTCTCAAGATTATGCGGTATCAAAGCAAAAGTATCACACAACCTGACGCTTGAATTGCTAGCAGTGTGTACACGACGCCCGTCTGGAGACCAAGCCACGGAGTATATAGGACTACCATGTTCATTTATTGTCATAATTTCAGTACCTGATACTGTATCCCACATTTTAGCTGTGTTATCCTCGCTACCAGTGAGCACATGCCTTGCATCTGGAGACCAGGCCACGGATGTAATGCGTCGAATGTGCCCTTTCAGCGCCATAACCTCCTTGCCTGTGGCTGCATCC
>JACKZZ010022022.1_pt1 | contig 16419 bp, 2 predicted proteins | sample 8027871 | NCBI WGS metagenome assembly JACKZZ01 (sample SAMN15724774, study PRJNA655200) | protist metagenome | isolation source: fluorescence activated cell sorting (FACS) single amplified genomes of... | place: USA: West Boothbay Harbor, Gulf of Maine | collected 2000-07-19
TGTCCTGCGCTCTACCGATGCCAGTGAACATTCTCATCGAAAATTCAAATGCTACTTTGCTGTCACAGCCACCTGATAGTCAAGGGAAGCTCCAGAGCAGTGAAGCTGAGAAGAAAGCGAAAAGGCGCCATCAACGATTGAAGGACTTGTCTGGCATTATATACAATACCTCATTCCTAGCCGACGCGATTTCCGTTGCATGTGAGAATGTTGCAGAGCTTACCAGGAATGTTGCCAGCTCGACTTCGAACCACGACATCATTCTAGACTCCGATTGGCGTGAGATCAAAGAAGTTTTGGGCAAAGTAGAAGCCGCTGATAAAGTCAACGGTATCTTGGTTGAAAAAAATCGGATCAAGGCTGAACCTGTTTACAGAGAGATTGACATCTTGACTGAGGAGACTTTTGTCAGGACGTTTGCGTCTCGGGTGCTAAGCGTGATCTACAGCCTAGGAAAGCTGAAAGCGCAATTATACGAGCCTTTTGATCCTAATGCTGCTTTGGTCCTCTCCGATAGTGACTTTGAACTAGGCATCTCCACTAAGGCGACAGTGAATGACAAAGGGTTTCTGCTAGATGACACCTACCATGGTAGTGTTGCCGCTCAGCGCAATGACATCACGGCAGAGTACTTGAATGAATGCCTCGATCTATATAACATACTTTCCTTTCGACAGGAGTCTTTAAAAGCTCACGAACTCGAACGGAAAAAGTCGAATCGCTTCGATTTTACCGAACAGATCAAAAACCCATCTACGCACATGCTTAAGTTTCTGCGAAATACCCTAGCAGCCATTATCTATTTGTGGGCAGCCAAAGAAAGTAACAACTTCGATGATTTTTCCCGTGATTGGCGCAACGAGGACCCCTCTTTTAGTCACAGCCCTCGCTTTGAAGGGCTCTTGTCAGGCCTTACAGGAGCTACCGACTTGATGCATTCAGATCCTCAAGGAGACTCTGACACAGGGAATCCGTCGCAACCTTCGCGTGAAGTGCGAAGGAAAACAAAGCGACTGAGCATTGTAATGGGAGTGGCTGCCAATCAGTCTACCAGCGTTAAAGCATTTGCAACCGAGCATTTAAGTAATTTCAACCACCGTCGCCCGCGCACTGCAAGTGTTGGCGAATCAGGACAACAGAGGGCAGTACCTTTGTTTTCGGTGCAAGCGGTACTTCGAGCACTTCACGAATTGAACGGCTTTTATCATAGTGTTGTGAAGGCGGAGATGGAGGAGATAACACTAGACTTGGAAGATGAGATTTCTTATTTGGAGCTGACGGATGGCGTTAGCCAGGGCTCAAGTTGCGAAGCAGCCGTGCGAGCAGCTGCGGATGGCGAGCTAAGTCTGGAGCGCATGGATATTACGCAGATAGATACGTCCTGTCTGCATCGAGCTATTGAACGCATAGATATGCATTTCCCTCTACGTCGTGCTAGGTGCAGTTCCATGAGTAACCGCAACGGAGATACTCACATTAATTTCCTTCCACAACTCTATATTTCTGCGCGAGTCATCACTCGTTTGCGGGACTTGGTGCGTGTAGGCAAAATACAAGAGGCATTCCTTGCTCTAGACGCGTTCTTGCAGCAATTTGCTGGCAAGGAATACTCTCATAGCTCTGAGCTCAGTCTTGGTGAAGGGTCTGTGGATCGGCCCTTTAGAGAAGTCATCGACCAGGTCTACAGTGCAGATTATGTTGTTCATCCTGCAGTGGCGGTGGAGTTCTCGTACTTAAGTGCTTACATTTTGGACCAAAAGTGGCAAGAGGTTGCCATTTTCGCACTGCTCGAGACGCCCATCACAGGGGTGCGTGGGCACCTCGATGTCAGGCTGGGGTACGGTTCCACCCTTTCCTGGCTGAGATGCGATGAAGCGCTTGCCTTTTTACCGAAAATGATTGCAAGTAGTGAGGCATCCATGAAGCTTGCAGTGCTCTTGCAGCAAGTTAAACGCATTCGCAAGGATACTTTGGGCGCCAGTAACCTGTTACAGTCCTCTCCCGACCCTTTGGGAGTGCAGTATTACTCTTCTGAGTCGTATATCGCGGACATTGTAGAAGTAGCGACCAGCGGCGCAATGCGACACCACTTCACCAATATCCGCAGTATTATTGCAGAAAATGTCCGAGCTGTTACAGATTCTGCCGATGAGGTGGAGAGGCTTGCATCCGACCTTGGCCCAGTCTTGTATCTTCAGCAGGAGAAGCTTGAAGGAGCTAAAATGCACCCCGCCGTACTGATATCCCTGATGAACGAATGCTCACTCGCGAAATCTCATAGCAAATTTTTGGATTTTCGCTCGAGACTGATGAATTCCATGCACGCACAGCCGCTCTGGATGATGAGTGCAGGAGTTCAAGAATCACTTGAAATTCGTGAGGAGATAAATATGGCAATGAATTCTATGAAATCTCTCCGTTTGAGCACCAAGAAACCTCAAGAACTCATTTACAAGAAATTATTGAATATAGCAGAGTGTATAATCGACATTTCTAGATACATGTCTCAAGTTTCACAACTGAGTGAAGATGATCAATCATATGTTCGATTTGGAACGGATGCTATGTCTCAGTTGGTATCAAAGTTGGAAAAGCTCAGTGGTAAAATTCTTAGGTATTCCGTATTGATTTCGCAAGCTACTCCGAGGAGCCCCGTCGAGGCCGGTTGCTCTCACGTCTCGTATATTGATGTGTTCGATCCAAACGCACATACACCCCATTCTTTCCCTAAACTGCTTCGAGAGGTCGAACTCATAAAGGCCGAGCACACCAATTACTGCAAGTTACGCTCCAGTCTTGCACACAGGCTGTGTTCTCCTTCAGGGGAACCTCTTGCCTATTCAGCTCTCGTAGAACGTTTGCTCGCTGAAAGCGCACAAGAAGGAGATATGAAGATAAGCAGTCAACTGATCGGCTTAAAGAATGAGGCAAAAATAATAGAAATGTATTCCGCTTCTGGAAAGTCGCTTCAACAATTGTGTATTATGCTTCTTAGTGCGCGCTTTGATATAATCAATGCAAAATATGCATCTGCTGCGTCAATTTTAGCTCTGGCACAGCCTCTTCATGAGCAACTAGTTACTGCAGATCCTTCTCTGGATGTTCCAGATGTCGACGATTTACTGCTTGCTCTTAGCGGCATCAAGCTACGAAGAGTTCTGCATCAGGCGATTGTCATGGTTGACTTTCCACCCGTCGTCGGTTGGAGTGCGCACGTGTCATCTGAGAAGAAGTCTGAGTTGATTGACGACTCCGGAGACTCCAACCTCATCCCAAACACGCACGTGCTTCGCATAAATTTGGCGCCACTAAAAGAAGCTCTCAGCGCAGCTTCTTATGCTGATGTTAGAGTTATGAACTCCCATCTCTTGAAGGATCTGCTACCGCTGGCCAGACATGTCCTTTCACTTGCTACTGCTGTTCTGCACAACAAGTGGCTACCTGATGAAGATGCGGTGGATAGTAGCGCCAGCTTGCTTGGAGAGCTTGCGGAGTCTCGTCCCATATTCTCCAGTCTGTTAAGTGCGGATTCGGATCCTCCAAACGTAAAGACGTGTACAAGGAACCTCTGGATTCTTACAGCTCAAGCTTCGGACAATGTGAGCAGCATCATTCGCCATTACCTGTTTAACATGTTATCTCGCATGCAAAGTGAGCTCGTATACATATTTTTGAGTAAACGGGTATATGATACTTTCCGCAGCATTCGTATTACGGGTAGTATTGGAGTGCGAGAGATGAAGATTCCTGAGCATGCAAAGTCCTCTCTAGAGGGGATAGTATACCTGCTTTCAGGAAGCAGCTCTGAACTCAAGACGGTTCATGCCTCGGGACGAAGTTTCTGGACGACTTTAAGCTCTAAGACTTTGGAGATGATGCCAGAAGATGACTTACTGGATGCCGTGGAGGCTCATATTGATGCCGTGTCAACTGGAGATTTGAGCAGAGATACGATGCCTTTGATTCAAGAAGTTGTATGTGCCAGCATTGGTCTCCAACAGGGTTTACAGTCGGCGCAAATTATATTGCGCGCACACCACGCTCTTGAGTTGCAGCGTCAAAACAGTGAAAATAAGTCTACTGAAGCGATGTCAAAGCGTGACATTAACAAGATACTGGGAGAAGTGCTGCATATTATGGAGTCCATGCAACGGTGTGTCGCTGCTTCGATAGATACCAACCACCCGTATAGAGGTGACGAGTTGACATTCGCAGCTGAGTTGGACGGAAGCTCCAGCGGTTCCCGCCTTTCTGGCATCTGGAACGGTGTGCGCTGCCTACCGCACCACTCTTCGGAAGTTCTCCTGGAGAAAAGCGACCCCGTGTTCGCACAGGAAATTTCCGACCACCTCTCTTCCATGTGTCAAGTGGGATATGAATGCGAAGAGACCATGTACCTTAGTAACAAGCTGGATCCAACGAATGGGACTGAAGGTGCACTGTACGAGCTAGTACTGCGCTATCTCCCGTTCAACTTTCACGACAAGGATTTGGGTACTGATGGGATTGCTTTATTCAATTTGCACAAGGAATTGACGGCAGACTATGTATTTTTGCTCAAGCAGTATATTTTCCATTGCCAATACCAGGCGTACTGTGAGTCTCTCTTCGAGGTGGAGAACCGAACTTTGCCGGCTGACTTTTCCGGTGTTCTTACTTCCCAAGGCATTCCAGGAGATTTGTGCCCCGTATCTACCGCCGTTCATATTGAACCTCTTCTAGATATCATGCAAAGCATTTCATCTAACAGCCTTTTTGCTAGAATTGGGGTCGACTCGCCCGTTTCTCTGACCCTCGGTGATGTCAATGCGGCTATTTCAGAAAGTGAAGGCGAAAACAGTAAAGTTGGTCAGGCGGAGTTGCTGTATTTTGCTGTGAAAGTTCTCTACAACCTGCGCAGAGGCCGTTCTTTTAATGAAATAGGCCTCATCCACGGGACTCTAGAAGCCGTCAGTGTCCATAATGATATCGAAACAGGCTCGTATTCCAACTACTACCTTAAACTGGCCTCTGCTGAGGTCAAGTTGATGAAAGTTGATCTATTGCAACGTCGCTCTATATCGTTGATGGAAGAAGCCATCACGAATTCGCGAGGTATATGCTTGAGTTTCGATGCCAGCGATTCAGCTCTGTTCAAGGTGGATAGCTCTGGTGATTTCTCAGAATATGAAGTCCTGGTAGACACGGATGTTACTTCTCGTGCCATCCACGCGCTTGAGAAGCATGGTTCGGAGTACAAGATGGGGTTCTATTGCAAGAAGGCTCGCTTGTTGTTCATCTCTGTTCACGCGCTGCATTTATTGCGCTCGTATGCAGTCAAGCGCGACTGGGAAAGGCTTCAGTCGTTCGTACTGAATTATTCAAAACCCGAGCGAATAGCTCCGGCAGTGGATACCAGCGCATTCACTAACGTGGTCAACACGTCGTTCTTATATGCAAACGAACAGGATACCTCTTTAAGCAGCTTCCTACACCCCGCTGTTCTCGACGAGATGCGCGCTGCCCTGCAAGTGGCTACTGTTCTCCGCTCTTTGGAGCTCTGCCATGAGGCCTACGAAGATCCGAGTCGCCTCAGGGGGGTAGTCGGCGACGTGGCGGTCAGTGAGCCCTCCTTGAAATCACTAGAAATAGCCCAATTAGCACTCAAAGACCTTAGTTCTGACTGGATGACACGTTCATTATTGCAACATACTGATTCTATTCTGACATTGCTGCAAATCCGTAAATATGCTTTGATGGGCGACTGGCATCGTGTACACGACCACGCGGCTTTGGCCCTCCATGAGGATAGGAGCGTCACGCGGGGAGTTGATGAGGGTGTTTCTCCTGACAGCGGCGGCAATGGCGACACCTTTTCCAATTTTGCCTTGAACAGTCGTGACTCAAAAGCCGTGTACCACACCAGGGACTCTCGGCTTCGCGCTCCCCATGGAAAAGCCATAGTCGAAGTGGACCTCGCTTACAGGCACGCCTGTTTCCTTATAGTATCAAGAGCGCTAGGAAGCGCTGTAGCAACACATCGCCTTACTGGAGAAGTTGGCATTGACCTAGACTACTGCGCCGTCAGCGTCGGTCCATTGATTGCCGCTCTAGACATCAGTGAGCACGTAGCCCCCAAGTTCGCCCCCAGCGCGACAATGCTCACCACGGCAAGTGCCTGTGCTGCTGTTGATAGCCTGCAAAGCTCTGCGAGACTTTTGGTGCGCATACGCACAGCCCAGCTACAGGGATGCTGGTGTAAAAAGAGCACGATGATCGGTTCGACGGGCACACCGAGTTACAACGAAGTCGTTGATGTAAAATCGTATCAGGCACTGAGGGACCGCCAGGGAAGTATTGGCGGTGCCGTTAATGTTGATGAGGTGTACGTATCTGATCTATACTCGGATGCTTTTTCTTTGCGAAACGTAGAAACAAGCAATGCTATTATACGTGCTGTAAGAGTCTGCCTTCACCGAGAAGGTATCACTCTCTCGGAAGGGGAAGCAGCAGCTAATGCTTCTGCTGACGTTGGTGTCAACAATACCTTGCGCTGGTGTGACGCTAATGCCAAAGAGCTAGACCCTGAAACCTTCCTGAAGACTGAATGCGAGTCTGTGCAGGAAATTCTCGAGGAATACAAGGCGTGCATAGACCAAAATCTCTCGAAAAGAGACACTTCTTTTCTCTCTGATGACGAGGTTAGCAGCGACACAGAAAATGATGAAGTGGATCTTCCTTTTTCAGAGAAACTTCGTGATATCAAATTGACCGACGAGTGCATCGATGAGATAATTACGGCAAAGACAGAACTGCTTTATCGTGAAATCTCTGTGTTGCTACTATATGCGATTCTTAGCTCTGGAATATCTGGTAAACCCGGATGTCTTTTGTTCAACGAAATGGATACGTCAAGCCTACGAAACGCAATCAATTTTGCAGAAACAGAAGGGTTTGATGTGCTACACAGTGGTTCAGTGCGCTGGTTGCTAAGGGATGCACGCCTTCTGCTCACGCTAAGAGAAAATCGAGTTGTAGACAGTGTGCAGATGGAGCCCAATTGGGTATCTTTGCAAGACGTTTTTAGCGACTGCGATCGTGGAAATAAGGAATATTACGAACCCAGTCCGTCTTTTGTGGAGCTTACGAGTACCAGTGGTGTTACGCTCCCAGTACTATACCCAGTGCATAAGGAAATCCAGCTGGTGCGACACGATATGATGTTCAATATAGCCCTGGTGGACTTTTCTTTGTCATTACAAGATGCATTTTCACTGACAATGAGATTCATTACTGAGCAACTCGATGCTGATGCTTCTGCCACTCAATCGAAAAATGCAGATGACCTCAGCAGCAGTGATAATGGTGTATCCGACTCCGACAATGATGATTCTGAAATTGTCACTGATGTGCTCAACGACGAGCAGTACTCCAAGGAAATTTCCCAGAATATCCTGGGCCTCACAAAACTTCTTGGAACTACTTGCGCAAATTACGAAGACTTCAAGGACGAATTCAGCTCTTTAATCGACGAGAAAGATCCTTTCGGTGTCTGTTTTGAGTACGAGCGCCTGATAAAAGCAATTGAGTTAGCCTTGCAGCTACGCGCCAGTCGTCAGTACGATACGGACTCACTGTGCGATGATGTCGTCACTGCAATTGAAAACGAGTCCATGAGAGATTCTCGCCTCCAAGCACAAATGGAGAAAGAGAAAGAATTTCCTACGCTTGTGGCATTGAATGATAAACCACTTGAACAAAAAGTCTCCGCAGTTAGCTATGTGTCTATGCTGCTTCCTGAGGTGGAAGAACTCAACCGCTTCTTTTCAAAGGAGCAATTCATCAGAAATGTTACCAAGTTAGTACTGCGTGGTCGGTCTTACTTGCTTACACCGATCGGCCAAGTAAACGCTGGCGCCATGTCGAGTAATGCAGAGCTGCAGAAGGCCATCCACAATGCTGTTCACGCTGTCATGCGTACAATGGATAAAAGGGACATTCTCGTGCTGCAATATGCTCAAAAACTGTACGATATGCGCACGGCTCTAGCGAATCAGGATTGGGTTAGTTTACGGAGTATTATTGGACGCCCTATTGACGTACATTTCGACCAAGGGCATAGTACCACCAAGTCTTCGATTGTACTGGGTGAGCACCGATATGCAGGCTTCGAATTCGACCACCATCACCAACGCGTTGGCGATAAGCTTTTCGGTTGCAGTGTCTCAGATGAGGTAAGACGATGCACACTTGAGCTGCTGAACAATACTGCGATTCAGAGACTGGAGGAGGCTCTGAAGCATGGGCGCTTGTCGGATGTATACGCTATCGCCCGTTGTGTGAGTGATAATTCATCTGACTTGCCTACCTCACACATTAAAGGGCTTCCGAGCCTGAAGTCTGGACATTATGTTGATGCTGCGACGGCTGACAAGATTGCTGCATCGGGTAATGTAGAGAAAGAGGGCGAGTATTCCTATCGCCGATATCTACCGAAGGACTTTGACGAAGGGCTCAAGCATCTGAAGAGTGCACTAGAATTTGTTCAAGAACACATTGGAAGCTCCCGTAGTGCTGATCTGCACCACTTGATGAATCTTGCTGAAATGATATACGAAGTTAGACTGAACATAAAGAGTGGGAACTGGAAATATGCTGAAGCATTGATTGACAAGGATGAATACCACCACCATGTGCATCAGAATAGCACAGATGATGGCGTGACAGTGGAGCTCATGTCTATCAAGGCTGCCATGCACTATCGCGTGTGCGCTCTAGAACTAGCTCGAGGCATCAGCATTGGCGGAGTCCGGGGTACGATGGGCAACGTCAAGGTCAACGACGTGCAATTCTTGAGTCTGCAGCAAGCACTGGAAAGCGCTATCAGTATGAATCTGTATGAACAAGATGTGCTAAATATCGACGGTGACAAAGATATTGTGTACAAGACTCGCGACGACGTCAGCGTACAAACGGATTTGCGACTGAACCCGTCTACAATTCTTTTTGAAACCGGTTCTGCCATATGCCTCATTCGCCAAGCTATTTTGGACGACAACTGGACACGCGAGGATTTGCTTTCTGACGATCTTACCCTTCAGGCAGATGAAAGTGCTCTTGATGTATCTTTGCACTCGGGTATGGATTTAGGCTCCTCAGGGGACTCATTTGAGGTTCAGAGCAATCCTTTGAAAGCTGTTACTTACGATGATTCTCAACTAGACCAACTGGACGCCGAGTTCCCATCGACGCCGAGCTCCAGGATCAGCGACAATAGAGACGATTCTAGCTCAGGTAACCCCATCCCAGAAGCAGAAGTAATTCCTCCAGTTGAAGATATCCTACTTAAGTTTCATTCTAGACTGAAAGCTCTATTTGTAAGACTTGGTATCGATATGGATCTAGGGGATGGTCCTGAGGTGATGTTCACAAACTACCCTTTGTTGCTTGAAACTATTATGAAGAGTTTTGAACTCGATAAGAATGATGTAGACAGCATATTTGAAGCTGCTGCCGCTGTGAAGGTTGCACACTTTGGACCCGCCACAGTAGATTATGCTGCAATGCTCTATGAAGGCAGCCCATCGGAAACATTGAATGCACTGATCGGTCAGCAATCGGAGCCTGTTAGTACGCTCGAAGCCAACACCAACTGGATCTCAACGGCGATGCGATCACTATATACAGGTTTCTATGAGCTTGAAATTATCTTCAATATTCTCCGGGATCGCCGCGATCGATCTGAACTGTTGTGCTGTCTTGCAACATTTGAACATGATTACTTGCATCGTCGAAACCAGCTCATTGGAGCTTCTGAAAAACTGGATCATCGTCGACGTGGAGATAGAATGATTGGACAAAAAAACCTTGATAGTCTTATTCCTAAGAGCACACATACGCGTATGCTTTTGAAGGAAAGACACTATCAGCCCCGTTACAGCAGCGACCCTACTGATTTGCACCATATACAGCCTCTTGAGCAAGCTCTCAATCGCATTACCGATTCTTTCGAAGGGAAGGGTGCGAGTGTGAGTACTGAAATGAGTGAGCTTCTAAACTCCAGTCGTCTTATCCTGCGCTTCAGAAAGGCGTATGATAAAATTAGTAGAGACGTTCAGGATGACGAGGATACACCTGGTGAATTGGACTCGCTTGTAGAGGAATATAGCAACAATAGACATCATTACCACTCCGAGTACGGAATCAACGAACTGCGATACTATCATTCAGTGGCCTCCCAGGTTGCTATTGCAGCTGCAGAACTCCGGAGACTGCTCAAGACGGGGCAAATCAGCGGCCCACTGGATGATATCGACCTCAGCGCCATCACGAATGTACCCATGTTACGACGATGGTACCACACTGGGCTTAAACTTTCTGGTGCGGTTGTGACATCGAAGTTGCCAGCGCTAGACAAGATCTCGACACATCACACGAGCCAGTCGTCTTTTGAAGTGGGATACATGAGCTTCGCACGCACGGAGCTTTTACCACTGCTGCAGCAAGCACAATTGATCATTGCTTTACGGGAGTCCTTCTTGGCGGTGAAGAAGCAGAGTAGCCAGCTCGTTGAGCGCGAACCCTCTGTGTCTATTTCAGAATACGAGGGTATCATTGATATACTAGCCCACCTAGACAATAATTCGTCGAATGACTACAGTGGTCGTGATCACAACAACATCGTAGACTATGGCCGTTTGAGTCACAGCACGATGCTCCCTGAGGTGCAGAGAGAGGTGGGGCATGTGAGGATGATCGTCAAGTGCTTGGTAGTTTACCGGGAGCTACACTATGCACTGCACTCGGAAAACCCTGTGGCAGACATTGGTATAGGTCTGAGTATCAGGAGGCGCAAAGGAGTCACTATTCACTCGTCTTATCACTTCGGTCTCTTCGATGTAACGGATAGAGACATTAGCCGCTGTGTTTCCCTGGTGCTTCCGCGTCTGGAGCCACTCAGAAAGGTCCTAGACAACGTGGATGCAATCCTTAAATACGACAGTCCCCTCTTGGCATCCGCTCGTCAGCGCTCGGTAATGGCGGCACTCCAAGAAGGCGGTCAATCAGATGCTTATATGCAAAGCCAGCACTTATTAAGTAGAAATGGTAGTAATAATCTTGCTGTAAATGGAAAACTTGGGAAAGATTTGTGTGCCCTGCTGATGGCTGTCGCGGATGATCGCTGGGGTTGTGATGAAGTCGTCGAAGGCACACTTTTGTGGAAAATGGGGCATAGCGAGAACCCCATCCTTTCTCAGTTCGCCAATTCGGTGCAGCAACAGGAGCGTTCTGCGGTGCTAACAGATGTGCACGCCGATATTCTCAAGTTAGGTACTTTGCGGCAAGATATAATGCAGAGTCAGGAAAGTGCTGCGAATCTCAAACCTTTTTCTGGAGAAACTTCTGAAGCATCTGCACCGCAAAAGCCAAATGCCAAGAGCTCCATTCGCCGCTCTATAATTGGTCTTTCCTTTGTCCCAGATATGTACAGTGACATGCTTGACAGTCACACAGAGGTGTGGGAGACCAAAGCCAGTACTCGTAGAGGATCCACGCGAAGAATCTCAGTCAATAAGCCAGTTGATGCTCGCGCTTCGCTTCAGAGGAGGAGCTCTCGTAGAAGCAGCATCAGCGATGTAGCCCGCCGGATGAGCTCCCTCGCTGCCCATTCTGGTATCGCGCCGGCACCTATCAAAGCTCGAAGAGGTTCGCTTCTACATGGTGGCGGAGGGGTTGCCCCACCCCGCAGTCAGACTGTGGGCAAGGAAGAAGTGCAGCGCCGAAGGTCCATGCTGGTACTCGGAGTTTCCCCTTCAAGCGATGTGAGCGAGGAAGCCACAGTGGCAGAGCTTTTGAGCAATTTACCCTTGAGCACTTACCACAGCTCCTTGCGCTTCTGGTTTCAGCTGTCCACTGATGCCTTAGTTGATAAGGTTACACGCATGAGGCTAGAAGCAGTTTGCTCGAATCCTGCATACGCAATTCGCCGTGAAGAGGAATCTAATGGGCTTGCTTCAAGTACCAGCTTAGTTGTCCCGGTCCACTGCTGCGACGACCTGCAAGCAGTTTTGGATGAAATGAAAAGAACGATAGGTATTTACCAACGACAGAAAATCGCAGGAGGCTTTGATATACAAACTTTTGACGACAATGATGAAGACGGGAAAAGTGGGGGAGTCGACGAAGCAGCGTTTGAATACGCACACCGCTGGTCAGTCGAGACGCAGCAGTGGGTCTACATTGCAGAAGCACTGCTGCGACTCCGCCGGATAGTTACTGCTGGAGGCGAGTCTGAGGACGCGCACGGTGGACGCATCGATAAAGTCATCGGTCAGGAGCTGTGTGATCTCGAAGCTCGTGTCAACATAGGTATGGTGACCAACCTCGGAGAAGCACACGTTGGTTGGAGTGGCTCAGACCCTCTGACTGTCGTACGACAGGAGCTGCACATTTTGGATCAATTTGCCGCCGAAACGCAAGCGGAACTTCTCCTAGAGAGCACATTTGAGCATTTGGAGGCGTTTTTTTGCAAGCATGCAGACGGGGCAGACGATATTGTTCAACGTGATGGAAGCACGAGAGCTCCCACTATTGATCAGAAACGGCGGGTGGACACCTTGATTTTCGAAACTTTTCGTAAGTTTGTCTCAAAAGATGACCCCGGTTCTGTTGTTGCCAGTACACGGGGCTTCGGTACCAACAAACACGTCACTAATATATTTGGACAGGTTCGCAGTCATTTAACGCCAAATAACCGCCCACTTTGTATGATGGATCCGGCGACGACGCACTATTATATGGTATTGGAGACCATCGGCCAACTCGTCGGAGTTGAGCTTGTGTCAGCGCTCAAAGACTACCGCTCACAAAGCAAAGCTGCACTTATACGGAAGAGACTCGATCACATCTTACATAAAGGTAGCTTGATTTATGAAGAGCCTAAGCTCAATGCCAGACATGATGCGATGAACTCTCAGGCGAGTACTGCGACGAATTTGTTTGGCTCTATGGCCGTTTCCGAGCGGGATCGGGTCCGAGACACCCCCCGTGTACGGCCGGTGGTTGCTGAAGATAGTGTGCTTGGAACACTGATTAGACGGGCACTAAAGCTTAGTGAGTTTGCAATTGGTGTGCTATTCATTGCCGAAGAGCGGGATCTCGCGTATAGCAAAGACGATGCTGACATTCGCGAAAGCTTCGAAGTACTTGATATTGAGAATACTGTAGAGATGAATGAGTCGGATTACGAAAGTGTATGTGCACACTTCTCGCTGCAGGTATTGCTGCTGCTATCGTCAGCCTATGCTCCAAATAATAGTTTTGAAAGCAGCATTGAATTATTGCAAACCCTTTCTGAGGACCTTCTTGAGAGTCGCAATGGTGATGCGCAACACTCGGCCGATGTTGCGGTCTTGTCCCGCTACGGTGGTTGGCTGTTGATCATTAAGGTTATCTCCTTATGCTTGAATGGGAAGAATGAAGCCACTCTTAATGCAGTTCTAGAACATTTGAAAGCTGTCAAACCAATGGAGTACTTCATGCGGCATGTCCTGCCAGGACTGGATACATCCGTGGATGATGGCGGGCTGCAAGCCCTGATAGAGCTAGTGAGGCCAGATGAACCACATGCCTACTCCGTCCTTGTCTCCGCAGGTCCTGATATTACTGTCCTTGGACGCTTTGTGCATTTATTGAAACAAGATCCCATTATGCAGCCGTCGATTCCAGAAATTTGCCTTTATGTGCAACGATTGATCTGCGCCATCAGATTGTCCACGGAAGGGCGATCTGATATCTACTTCAGCCCAGAGGATGGAGATTATATCGATATAGAAGTCCTTTTAGCCAGCGAAGATACTCTCGAAAGTTATTCTGAAGAAAAGAGTGCTGGTAGAAAAGCACAACAGACTTTCAACGCCATCACTAACGAGGAAATCAAGATTGTATCGGATGACGTATTGAGTGCATTCAGCAGCGACGGGGTTAGTCTGTATAATGCCATTTTAAGTCGCCTTCAGGAGTGAACGTAGTAGTGTAATATTTTGTATTTACAAGTAATTACGTTTTTAGTGTGCACTTTTCTACAGTTGCAAAAGAACTTTTCATCCACTCGCCTTTCTTTTCTCACCCACTTGAGGCTGGTGGTCCATCTGAACTTGAGCCACTTCACTTTCCTTTAAGCGATGCTTAACTAGCATGACACCACTTTCAAGATGATGGGTGTAAGGAAATTGATCAAATGCAGCCATACGAACTATTTTATGCCGATAAAGCGCGCTTTTGTCACCACTGCTGCTAGTGGCGCTGCTGGTGCCGGGGCCAACACACTCGGTAATCCTCTTCACATCGCGGGCGAGTGTTTCTGGGTTGCAACTAATGTAACAGATCTTATCAAATTTCGCTAATAACGCACACGTAGCTTCATCGCATCCGGCACGGGGTGGATCTACGAAGGCTGTGCTGATATTATCGAAATCCTCTATGTTATCCCAGCGAAACTGAGCATTGCCATGCTCGTTGCCTTTCGTTCCGGCTTCTCCCTTTATGTGATTTCCGGAAATGTATCTGGTGTACAAGTCACTAAAGCTCTCCGCACTCATTGGGGCAATTGTAATATTTGTAATATTATTATCTGCAAAGGACTTCTTTGCTAAAACCACAGATGCTTTGGAAAGCTCCGTGGCGAGCACGCTGCGAAAGTTTCTCGACAGGGGGGCAGTAAATGTGCCCCCACCGCAATACAGCTCTACCAGGTCTTCATCGGTGGGTGCAGAGGTGTTATTGGGGTTTCCATGGTCTCGAGCGATGCCTGTGCAGTCCTGGCTCCACTTAAGCATATGCTCGCAAACAGAAGCGTTGGGCTGGCTAAAAGCACCTTCAATCTGGTAATTCAGATACCTCTCACCGGACACGCAGTATGTCTCCGCAATCATCTCTTTCTCTAAATTGGGAAGTGTCACTTTCTCTGCATAAGGATTTTCTTCGGGAGGGTCAGTGGCGCTGCTATGAGTGCTGCTCACATACAGCTTCTGCCTTCTAGCTCGAGCTACAATCCGGATGGCGTCGTCCCCAGAGGCAGCACCGAGCTCCGGTCTGCGCAGCCATTCCAGCAGTCCTCGTGCGGCAGCGCACCATTTGGCAGTGTCTAGAGGGCAGTGATACAGCAGCACTACGATAGCTTGCTGCGTTTGCGTCGTCACAATGCGAACTTCGAACATCTCCCTACGAAGGAGGCTTCTCGCTTCGTCGGCTGGAGGCACGTCTCCACCGGGACCTACTTTGCCACGCACGTATAGCATCAGCTCCTGCATGATTCTGTCCATCAGCACTGTTCCGCGAGGGAAACTCGTTATCTCCATGATCTGTCGGATGGGCTTCGGACTCAGTTGATTTTTCAGCCGCTCATCCCTTTTCTCCTTCTTCGACCGACCGGCCGTCCCCGGGGTGGCTTCTGATACTCCGCTGGGACTTTCGTACATACCATAGAACAGTGCGTCAGGGCTATTGTCGCCTCGCTTATCCCGCCACACTATAAAATTAGACCGATTGCGGAAGTTTCTCACAGGGCTCCTGAAGACGTCGATGTCCTCTCGCGGATAGGTGGGGAAAAGACTGGACAAAGTCTGGAGCTTTTCGGCCAGTAAGTTTTCATATTTATCCTCCGGACATGCACATAGGTGCTCCCCACTTATGCGCCCATTCGTGGCTTCGGGTAGATCGCTCATGTTGAATAAACTTTCGCTGGCTGATCTAGTAGTGATGCCTGGGAGATGCGATGGAGACGTAGCAACTTTTGCGTTATTGAACCCAAAACTCTACTATTATGAATAATAGAGCACAAAAAGGTACTTTTTGGTCCACAACTGAGGATGCAGTGTTTCCCCGCTGCTGCTGCTGCACAGCTACTTTTGCTACGTACGTGCTTACGATTTGATCGACCGTACGTGCCTCCTCATGCAACTGGAAACAATAAAGTGTCCGAGCCTATTTATTGGTGAATCTTTTCGCTGAATAGTTTGGCTAACTTATAAATAAGTTTCCTTACTATCGGGATTTGTTTTGTTGTTTGCATTAAAAACTTTTTTGTTTCATAAACGCAGTAGTTAGTAGGAACCAACAGAGTGGCGCAAGAATGAGTTCAAACAAAGGAGTTGGAGGGCCTAATGCCAAGATGATATGTGATATGGATGATCATGGTATTCATGGTAAGATGAAGAACGATGCTCAGAGCGTGGCAGCCGCTGCAGTTGAAGCTCACCAAGAGGAGAAAGACGTCAGCAAGCACATCAAGACATTTTTCGATCAGAAATACGGGCCCACTTGGCATTGTATTGTTGGGGGTGATTTCCGGGCATTTGTGACCCATGAGAGTAAGCACTTCATCTTCTTCTACATCGGTAAGACGGCAATCTGCTTATACAAGTCATAAGTTGATGAGAA
>JACKZZ010003824.1_pt1 | contig 16409 bp, 12 predicted proteins | sample 8027871 | NCBI WGS metagenome assembly JACKZZ01 (sample SAMN15724774, study PRJNA655200) | protist metagenome | isolation source: fluorescence activated cell sorting (FACS) single amplified genomes of... | place: USA: West Boothbay Harbor, Gulf of Maine | collected 2000-07-19
ATTATTGACTTTTTCGTGTTTAAATAGTTTAAATATATATTTATCGCAAATTTCTAAATACGAGAATTCATTACCATCACTTATAAAAATCAATTTTTTATTTTTTAAGAAGTTGACATTTTTTTTTTTATATTTTACTAATTTTACAAATATTTATATTAATTTTAGTATTCGTTTAAAATTAATTACTGATAAATAGAATAAAAAATTCTATTAAACCTTTAATGTCTTCTTAGTCTAATGGTTAGGACTTTGCCTTTTCACGGCAGTAGTGTGAGTTCAATTCTCACAGAAGACACTAAAATTTTAAAAAAAATTTAGCTTATGGATCTAATTATTTTTAAATCATTTATTCCAGAAATTTTTCTTTCATTATCTATTTTATTTCAATTAATTTTTAATGCAAGAATTATTAATAATTGGAAATTTAATTTTCCTATTATTGATCGTGAAACTGTAACTCAAACAATTTTTATTTTAGTTTGTGTACTTTTTTTATTATTCAATGTAAAAATCGAAGGTTTTTTTTCAAATTTTTTATTTTTAAATGATAAAAGTGCAATTTTATGTAAAGGTTTAGTTGTTGTTATAAGTTTAGCGATTTCAGGTATTCTGTTACAATCGTTTACTTTACAAAAATTAAACTTCTTTGAATATTTCAATTTATTTTTATTATCTATTTTTTCGTTGTTACTGCTAATAAGTTCATCTGATCTTATTTCATTATATTTATTAATTGAAATGCAAGCATTATGCTTTTATGTATTAGCAACTTTTAAGAAAAATTCAGCTTTTTCAACAGAAGCAGGTTTAAAATATTTTATTTTAGGATCATTTATTTCGGGATTTTTTTTATTTGGAGCTTCGTTAATTTATGGATGTTTAGGAACATTAAATTTAAGTAATTTAAATTTATTATTAGCTTTTCCGTTTTCAACTTTTAATGATGAGTTAAGATATATCGTTTTAATTGGAATAATTTTTGTAACTGCAACTTTACTGTTTAAAATCGCTTGTGCACCTTTTCATTTTTGGGCGCCTGATGTTTATGAAGGTTCTCCATTAAGTTCTACAGTAATTTTTTCAATTGTTCCAAAACTATCGATTTTTTATTTTTTTACAAAATGGATTAGTTCGATTAGTTTATTATTTTTTGATATGCAAAATGTTTTAATTATTTTTGCAGTGTTATCAACATTTATTGGAACCTTTTTTGCATTAAGTCAAAAAAGATTAAAACGACTTATTATTTATAGTTCTATTGCACAAATAGGATTTTTAGTAATAGGTTTATCTTTAAATACAGTAGGGGGCTTTGTTTCGGTTTACTTTTTTCTTTTAATTTATATTTTAACATCTATTTTAATTTGGGGTCATTTTACAATGTTTTATTATTTTCAATCACAAATTACTTCTTTTTATTCAACAATGGCGAATTCATTATTTATTTCAAATTTATCTAATTTTTATAAATCGAATTCATTATGGGCATTTTCATTTATTATAATTATGTTTTCAGTAGCTGGGATTCCTCCGTTAACAGGTTTTTTAGCGAAAATCATGATTTTATTTGATTTAATTGATGCACAATTTGTAGTACCTGCAATTGTTTTAATAATTTTAAGTTCAATTTCTGTTTTTTATTATATTCGTGTTGTAAAAATAATGTTTTTTGAACCAAGAAAAATTGAAAAAAATAAAGAAAAATTTCAAATAATTTTTTTTAATATCTCTTTAGATTCAATATATTTACTATTTACAGTTTGTTTATTTTGTTTAATGATATTATTTTTTTATCCAAATATGTTGTTTCTACTGTGTCAGTACATTGTTATGTACGGTACACAATTTTAATTAACTTTAAATTTTTTACTAAATATAAATATGAAAATAAAATTTTTTAAATCAGTGGGAAATATTGTTCCAATACTTTCTTCATTATCTATTTGTGATGAGCAATGTTTTATTGTTTCTTATAAAAAATTATTAATTGCTTTAAATTGTTTAAAGCTTCACATAAATTATCAATATAATTTACTATCATGTATTTCGGGAGTTGATTTATTACATTCAAAATATCGTTTTGGAGTTATATATGATTTATTAAGTATTACTTATAATTCGCGAATTCGAGTAAAAGTTTTTGTTAATGAAACTACTTCAGTAGATTCAATAGTAGAAGTTTTTTATAATGCTAACTGGTGGGAACGTGAAATTTGGGATTTATATGGTATATATTTTAACAAACATCCTGATTTAAGACGTATATTAACTGATTATGGTTTTGAAGGTTATCCAATGAGAAAAGATTTTCCATTATCAGGATATGTTGAATTAAGATATAGTCAAAATAAAAAAAGAATTATTGTTGAGCCAATTGAATTAACTCAAGATTTTCGTTATTTTAATTTTGAAACTCCGTGGTAAATTAGAAATAATATAAAAAATTTATGATTTTAAAGAAAAAAGAATTAAATCGAGAATTAAAAAATTTTACTATAAATTTTGGTCCTCAACATCCGGCTGCTCACGGAGTGTTAAGGTTGATTTTAGAGTTAGATGGTGAGATTATAGAGCGAGCAGACCCTCATATTGGTTTATTACATAGAGGTACAGAAAAATTAATCGAGTATAAAACATATTTACAAGCCCTTCCATATTTTGATCGTTTAGATTATGTATCGATGATGGCTCAAGAACACACTTATTCATTAGCTGTTGAGAAAATTGGAAATATTCAAATTCCGAGACGTGCTCAAATTCTAAGAGTTTTATTTGCAGAAATTACTCGAATTTTAAACCATTTATTAGCTGTTGGTTGTCATGCAATGGACGTTGGTGCGATGACTCCTTTTATGTGGGCTTTTGAAGAAAGAGAAAAGTTAATGGAGTTCTATGAACGAGTTTCTGGAGCGAGAATGCATGCAGCATATATTCGACCAGGAGGAGTTAGTTCAGATATTCCGTTAGGTTTTTTAGATGATGTACATTTATTTGCAGCTCAATTTAATTATAGATTAGATGAGATGGAAGAAATGCTTACAGATAATCGTATTTGGAAAGAGCGTTTAGTTGATATTGGAGTAGTGCCTTATAAAAAAGCTTTAGAGTGGGGTTTAAGTGGTGTAATGTTACGTGGTTCTGGTGTTTCATGGGATTTACGAAAAACACAACCTTATGAAATTTATTCAGAATTAGATTTTTCAATTCCTATTGGAAATAGTGGAGATTGTTATGATCGTTATTTGATTCGTATTGAAGAAATGCGTCAATCGTTAAAAATCATTCAAGAGTCGATTCGTTTAATTGAAGAAGGTCCAATAAAAACTACTAATTATAAAGTTAGTCCTCCATCTAGAACATTAATGAAAAATTCAATGGAAGCAGTGATTCATCACTTTAAATTTTATACTGAAGGTTTAATTCTACCGTTTGGAGAAACTTATACAGCAACTGAAGCGCCGAAAGGAGAGTTTGGAGTTTATTTAGTTTCAAATAACACAGAAAGACCTTACAGATGTAAAATTAAAGCTCCAGGTTTTGGACATTTACAAGTTTTAAATGATATGGCTAAAGGACATATGATTGCAGATGTAGTTACTATTATTGGTACACAAGATATAGTATTTGGTGAAATCGATCGATAAGAAATTATGTTATTAACTTCAATTTTTTTTACTATTTGTGTTAGTATAGTTATACTTTTTTTTATTGATGCTAAAAATTCTTTTTTATTAAGATTTTTTGCTTTAAGTGCATCAGGATTTGCTTTAATCTTATCAAGTATTTTATTAACACAATTTGATAGTAATGTTTATTATTTTCAAAATATTGTTACTTATAACTTAGGTTCATCCCTTTTTAATTTAAGTTATTCATTTGGAATTGATGGTATATCAATTTTTTTTTTTTTTTTAAGTAGTTTATTAATTTTTATTTGTATATTATTTATTTGGAATGAAAATAATTATAAAAATTATGCAATAACTTTACTTTTAATTGAATTATTTTTACTGGTTATTTTTTCAGTATTAGATTTATTCATTTTTTATATATTTTTTGAAGCAATTTTAATTCCAATGTTTCTTATGATTGGGTTTTGGGGTTCGCGTGAAAGAAAAATTAGAGCAGTATATTTATTTTTTTTTTATACATTGTGTGGTTCTATAATGATGTTAATTGGAATTCTATATATTTATTCTGTTACAGGAACTTTAAATTTAGAATATCTTTTAACTTATAATTTTAGTTCTACTGAACAACTATTTTTATGGTTAGCTTTTTTCTTATCTTTTGCATCGAAAATTCCAATGTTTCCATTTCATATTTGGTTACCTGAGGCACACGTTGAAGCACCAACTGTTGGGTCTGTTTTATTAGCAGGAATTTTATTAAAATTAGGAGTTTATGGATTTTTAAGATTTAGTTTAACTTTATTTCCTGAAGCTTCTTTTTTTTTTTCACCATTAGTTTATGTTTTATCATTAATTGGTATTTTATATGCTTCAATGACTGCAATTCGACAAACAGATTTAAAAAGAATTATTGCATATTCATCAATTGCTCACATGAATTTAGTAACTTTAGGTATTTTCAGTTTTAATATTTTAGGTATTGAAGGTGCAATCATTCAAAGTATTAGTCATGGGTTTGTTTCTGGTGGAATGTTTTTATTAATTGGTATTTTATACGATAGATATCATTCTAGATTTTTATATTATTATGGAGGTTTAGTTCATATGATGCCAGTTTATGCAATTTTTTTTTTAATTTTTACAATGGCAAATATTGCGTTACCAGGAACAAGTAGTTTTGTTGGTGAGTTTTTATTATTAACTAGTATTTATAAAACCAATGTTATTACATGTGTAATTAGTGCTTTAGGAGTTATTTTATGTGGAGGTTATTCATTATGGTTATACAATAGAGTAATTTTTGGAAATTTAAAAATTGATTATACTTTAAAATTTACAGATATGAATTTTAGAGAATTTAGTGTATTAATTCCGTTATTATTTTTTGTATTTTTAATGGGTTTATATCCATCTTTTTTTTCATCTTTTTTACATTTAGCTAGTTCAAGTTTATCTTTTATTAGCAATTAAATAATTTAGCAATTATGATACATTCAAATAATAAAAAATTTAATTATATTGTTAGTGATTATTTAGTCAATTATGATTTAATTCATAAATATAATTTAAAAAATATTTATCAACGACCTAAAATAAAAAAAATAGTATTGCATTTTTTAATAAATGATTTATTAGCTTCTTCGAATTTAGCAAAAAAGGTAACAAATAATATTCAAATAAAAGCATTTTTTATTTTTTATAGTTTATTTTCTTTAAGTTCGTACATTAATATAGCAAAAACATCATTTAATAAGATTTTGCAAAAAAATGCAGAAAATCAATATTCATTAAAAATTATTTTATCGTCGAGACAAGATATTAATAACTTTTTATTGATGTTTTTTATTGAAAATTATAATCAAATTGCAAAAGAAAATTTAAAAATATTAAAAAAGAAAAATCATAAATATTTAGATTTTACAAAAAATCAATTTTGTTATAATTTTTCAGTTCCAGGGAAATTTTTTTTTGATCTTAATGATTTTTTTAGACAAAATACTAAAGATACTAATCTAAAAGATTTAAATATAAAATTGAGTTTTATATTTGATGGAGTACCTAAAACAAAAAATATTAACAATTTAATTAAAAATATTTCATTCTTTTGGATAGCTTCTTAAAATTTTTATAAAAATAAAATTAGATTTTAATTCATTGTTTACTAAAAAATAAAAATTATGTTTTTTTTAATAATACTATTACCACTATTAGGTTTTTTTAGTGGAAGTTTGTTTGGGCGTTTTCTTGGTGTTGGAGTTTGTTTTATAACAACTTCTTGTACTTTTTTATCATTTCTTTTATCTATTTCTTTGTTATATGATATTGCATCGACTGGAAACGTTTATGTGTTTAATTTAACGAAATGGATTTATGTTGATTCATTGCAAGTAGATTGGTCTTTTTTTTTTGATAGTTTAACTTCAATAATGTTAGTTATTGTTACCTTTATTTCATCACTTGTACATTTATATTCAACCGAATATATGGAAAATGATCCTCATTTACCAAGATTTATGTCGTATTTGTCGTTATTTACTTTTTTTATGCTAATATTAGTAACTGCGAATAATTTTTTACAAATGTTCGTTGGATGGGAGGGAGTAGGAGTTTCTTCTTATTTATTAATTAATTTTTGGTTTACAAGAATTCAAGCAAATAAAGCAGCGATTAAAGCGATGTTGGTAAATAGAATTGGAGATTTTGCATTATTAATAGCAATTTTTACTATCTATTTTGTGTTTAATAGTTTAGACTATGATATTGTTTTTAGCTTAGTTCCATTAGCGGTTGATTATAAAGTTATTGTTATGGGGTTCCAAATTCCAGTTTTAGATTTAATTGGAATTTTCTTATTTTTAGGTGCTATGGGTAAATCAGCTCAACTTGGTTTACATACTTGGCTGCCTGATGCTATGGAAGGACCTACTCCGGTTTCGGCATTAATTCATGCTGCTACTATGGTAACAGCAGGAGTTTTCTTATTAGCAAGATGTTCATATATCTTTGAATTTTCGCCTTTAAGTTTAAATTTTGTTGTTTTAATTGGATCAGCAACAGCATTCTTTGCAGCGACAACTGGTTTATTTCAAAATGATATGAAACGTGTAATTGCATATTCAACTTGTAGTCAATTAGGTTATATGGTTTTTGCGTGTGGATTATCAAGTTATGAAGTTGGTGTATTTCATTTATCGAATCATGCCTTTTTTAAAGCATTATTATTTTTAGGTGCAGGTTCGGTGATTCATGCTATGTCTGACGAACAAGATATGAGAAAGATGGGAGGTCTAAAAAATCTATTACCTTTTTCTTATGCTATTATGTTAATTGGATCTTTAGCTTTAATGGGATTTCCTTTTTTAGCCGGTTTTTTTTCAAAAGATGTTATCTTAGAGGTAAGTTACGCGAAGTATACCCTATCAGGGCATTTTTCTTTTATTTTAGGAGTTTTAGCTGCGTTTTCAACCGCATTCTATTCAATAAGATTACTTTTTTTAGTTTTTTTAGCAAATCCTAATGGGAATAAAAATGTTTTACTAAATGCACATGAAGGGACTTGGCGAATGACATTACCGTTATTTCTATTATCGTTATTAAGTATTTTTGTAGGATATTTATCAAAAGATTTATTTATTGGATTTGGAACTCATTTTTGGGGAGCATCTATTTTTGTTGCCCCTCAAAATTATCTATTAACTGATATTGAGTTTCTGGAAATAGGTTATAAAATTTTACCTTTGATTGTAACTTTATTAGGAGCATTTTCTTCTTTTTTTTTATATAAATATGAACTTTTTAGTTATTTCAATGTAAAAAAAACTAGTACTTTTAAATGGTTTTATAATTTTTTTAATAAAAAATGGTATTTTGATAAGATCTATAATACTTTTATTGGTCAAACTGCTTTAGATACTAGTTATAATTATTTTTATAAAACTATTGATAGAGGTTTGGTTGAAAAAGTAGGTCCTACAGGTATCTTAAATTCTTTTGTACGTTTAATGGAAGTTATTAAAAGATATCAAACTGGATTTATGATAAGCTATCTAATTAATATTCTAGGGTTTGTGATTGTTTTTATATTATTTTCATTTGAACAAGCATTTTTCGCTAGTATTATTTTTTCTTTAGCGGTATTTTTTGGTTATTATGATGACGAAACTTATTAACTAAATAAAAATATTTTTTTGGTAAATATAGCTTAATGGTAGAGTATCAAATTGTGGCTTTGATGGTTGTGGGTTCAAATCCCATTATTTACCCTAGTAAATAAGGCTTTATTGGCGGAATTGGTAGACGCGTCAGACTTAAAATTTGTTCCTTTTACAAGGGTGTTGGTTCAAGTCCAACATAAAGCAAAAAATTTAAAATAAAAATTTATGTTAAATCTTAATATTTTATTAAATTCTTCGTTAGTAACATTTTGTGATGCTGCTGAGCCATGGCAATTAAACAGTCAAGATCCAGCAACTCCAATGTTTGAAGGTATGATTTTTTTTCATAATTACCTATTGTTTGTTATTATCTTTATTGGATTATTTGTTGTATTTTTTTTATATAAAATCCTTACTGATTTTGATGAAAAAGCAAATCCAGTATCTGATAAATTTACTCATTCTAGTTTACTAGAAATCGTTTGGACTATTATTCCTGCTGCTATTTTATTATTAATTGCAGTTCCATCATTTGCATTATTATACTCATTAGATGAATTAATTGATCCATCTGTAACATTAAAAATTATTGGTCACCAATGGTATTGGAGTTATGAATATTCTGATTATGCAACTCTAGAAGGTGGTGATACATTAGCATTTGATTCATATATGATTGCAAGTGATGATTTATTAAAAGGATCTTTTAGATTATTAGAAGTAGACAATAGAATTGTTTTACCGGTTAATAGTCATATTAGATTATTAGTAACTGCAGCAGACGTTTTACATTGTTGGACTATTCCATCATTTGGTGTTAAAGTAGATGCATGTCCTGGAAGATTAAGTCAAGCTTCATTATTTATTAAAAGAGAAGGAGTTTACTATGGTCAATGTAGTGAAATTTGTGGAGTAAATCATGGATTTATGCCGATTGTAGTAAAAGGTGTATCTGCTGATCAATTTACAAATTGGATTGCTGCTAAACTAGAAGATCTTGTAGTTGAATAATCCTTTTTACTTTTTTTTTAAGAGTTTTATATTTTTAATAAAATAATCTAAATAAATTATTATATATATATATAATTATGTTAAAAACTAGATGGAATAAAGATTTTATCTTATCTTTTGTGGATTCTCATATTATTGATTATCCAACTCCAATAAATTTAAATTATTTATGGAGTTTTGGTTCAACTGCGGGTTTATGTTTAGGTATTCAAATCGTAACAGGAATTTTTTTAGCGATGCATTATACTCCTCATATTGATATGGCTTTTTCTAGTGTAGAGCATATTATGCGTGATGTAAACAATGGTTGGTTAATTAGATACCTTCATGCAAATGGAGCGTCGATGTTTTTCATTGTTGTTTATGCACACATTTTTAGAGGTTTATATTTTGGTTCATATATGTACCCTCGTGGAAGACTTTGGGCTAGTGGAGTTATTATTTTTTTATTAATGATGGCGACCGCTTTTATGGGGTATGTTTTACCTTGGGGTCAAATGAGTTTTTGGGGAGCTACTGTAATTACTAATTTATTTTCAGCTATTCCATTTGTTGGAGGTTCGATTGTAGAATGGTTATGGGGAGGTTTTTCAGTTAGTAATGCTACTTTAAATAGATTTTTTAGTCTTCATTATTTAGTTCCTTTTTTAATTGTAGGTTTAGTATTACTTCACTTAAGCTTATTACATCAAACTGGTTCAAATAATCCATTAGGATTAAATTCAAACCCGGATACTGTTTCATTTTATCCATATTTCTACGTTAAAGATTTATTTTCTTTCTTAATTTTAGTTTTATTTTTTTCATTTTTTGTTGTATTTTACCCAAATGTTTTAGGTCATGCTGATAATTATATCCCAGCAAATCCACTAGTAACTCCAGCGCATATTGTTCCAGAATGGTATTTTTTACCTTTTTATGCAATTTTACGATCAATTCCTGATAAATTAGGAGGAGTAGTTGCAATGGTTGCGGCGATTTTGATTTTATTATTATTACCTATCATTAATACATCAAAAGTAAGAAGTAGTAAGTTCCGTCCTATTTTTAGTATTGCTTATTGGTTTTTAGTTGCTGACTTTTTATTATTAGGTTGGCTTGGTCAAAAACCAGTAGAAACTCCTTATATCGAGGCGGGGATGGCTGCAACTGCTTTTTATTTTATTTTTTTATTAGTTTTAGTTCCAGTTATTGGTTTAATTGAAAATAAATTAGTAAGAAATTAAAAATTGGATAATATAAATTAAAATTATATTTCTTTTTTAAAAAAAAAAATATATTGTGTAAATTAGCAAATATTTTTATAAATAAATAGTTTATTTTTTTATGATTTCAGTAAAAATTGATCATATTGAATTTTTAGTAAAACCCAAAATTTCAATTTTAGAAGCTTGTAAATCTCTTGGGATTGCAATTCCTCGTTTTTGTTACCATGAAACATTATCTGTTGCCGGAAATTGTAGAATGTGTTTAGTAGAAATTGAAGGGTTAGAAAAACCAGTAGCTTCATGCGTTACAGAAGTTGATAATAATATGAGTATTCTTATTAATAGTCCTTTTGTAAAAAAAGCTAGAGAAAATGTAGTTGAAACTTTATTAATTAATCATCCTTTAGATTGTCCTATTTGTGATCAAGCAGGAGAGTGTGATCTACAAGATCAAACTAAATCTTTTGGGAGTGATTATAGTCGATTTTTTTTTAATAAGCGAGGTGTTGAAGATAAAAACTGTGGACCATTAATTAAAACAATAATGACTCGTTGTATTCATTGTACAAGATGTGTTCGTTTTAGTTCAGAAGTCGCTGGTTTAGATTATTTAGGAACATTTAATCGTGGAACTTCAACTGAAATTGGTAACTACGTTTCTAAAATGTTTAAATCGGAAATTTCAGGTAATGTTATTGATTTATGTCCCGTTGGAGCGCTAACATCTAAGCCTTATGCTTTTAAATCTCGTCCTTGGGAGTTAAAATTAAATGAAAGTATTGATTTAACTGATAGTGCTGGTTCAAATATCTATGTTAATTTCAAAGAATCTGAAATTTTTAGAATTATTCCAAAACCTTGTACTTCAATTAATGATAGTATTATATCTGATAAAGCACGTTTTTCATATGATGCTATTAAAAATAATCGTATTGAAAACTTATTTAAATATAATTCAAGTACTTTAAAGTATGAAACAATCAACTGGACTCATTTTTTTAAAAATATTAATGAAGTTTTAAAAGAAAATAAAAAAATTAATATTCTTGTTAATGATGAAATTGATTTATATACTATTGAGTTTTTAAAAAAATTAAAGAACAAATTTGTAGGAAAAATTAATATTAATAATGTTAATGTAAATTCAACAAAATCGAATTTTTTTAGAACTCATTTAAGTGATAAAATTTCAGATATTGAGAAAAGTAATAATGTATGTTTTCTATTAAGTTCGAATCCTAAACTAGAAAGTGCAGTTTTAAATGCAAAATTACGTTTTAAATATAAAAATAATGTTTATAATGTTTATAGTTTAGGTCAATCGTTTTCATATAATATTCCAGCAAATTTCGTTAATCTAAATCTAAACGAAGTTTTAAGTATTTTTGAAGGTAAAAATTTTTTTCTATCAAAATTATTAATCAGCTCGCATAATCCTGTTATTTTACTTGGAGAACATTTAAATAAAAGAGTTTTAGGTGTTAGTAGTTTAGTAGATTATATTCGTTCAAAAATTGTAAGTGTTAAAATTGTCCAAATTAAGGCGTTTTGTAATAGTGCTATTCAAAGTTATTTAAATGTAAAAAGTTTAAATAATAGAATGTTAGATTCAGATAGTATTTTTGTAGCTATTAATTTGGATGATGTTATTAATTTAAGAAAGTTTTTTCATAAAAAAGATAAAACATTGATTTGGTTAAATAGTCATGGTTCGAATATGGCATTAGAAGCAGATTTAATTCTTCCAACTTTAACTAGTTTTGAAAATGAAGAAATTTTTTTAAACTTAGAAGAGAGACCTCAGAAAACTAATAAAACTTTTAGTACTTTTTTTAATGCGCAATCAGTAAAAAATATTTTTAGAGCGGTTTTTAATGTAAGTGATAAACAATTATCTAGTAAAGTAAATTCATTTGCTTATTTATTAGAAATTATTAATTCAGGTACAAAGTTTGATAGTTTAACTCAAGTCTTAACACCAACATCAATTAATTCGGATATTATAAAAGTTAATACTTATCCTATTAAATCAAATATTGAAGATTTTTATTTATCTAATTCGTTTACAAAAAATTCATTAGTTATGAATCAATGTTCACAATTGGCCCGAAAATCCTCAACTAATTTTCCAGAAATGGGAAAAATTTAAAATATTCTTTTTTAGAAATAAAAGTTAGTAAATAAAGACTTTATTTTACTTTTAGGTTAGAAACCTATTTTATTTTTATAAAGGGGCTTTTAGTTTAATGGTAAAACGTACTGCTCATAACGGTAATAATATAAGTTCAACTCTTATAAAGCCCATTAAAATAATTTTATTTAGATTAAATAACATAATGGTAATGTATTAGATTGCAAATCTTGTAATAAGGGTTCGATTCCCTTTTTAATCTTTTTTCGATATATATAATTACAAATAATTAAAAAGTTTAAAATTTTTACGATGTCTTTCGTTAACAATTTATACAATGCTTCGTCGCGTTGGTTATTTTCAACCAATCATAAAGATATTGGAATTTTATATCTAATTTTTGGAGGTTTTTCTGGAGTTTTAGGAACTACTATGTCTGTACTTATTAGAATGGAGTTAGCTAACCCAGGAAATCAAATTTTAAATGGAAACCATCAATTATATAATGTTTTAGTTACAGGTCATGCATTTCTTATGATTTTTTTCATGGTTATGCCTATTATTATTGGAGGTTTTGGAAACATTATTATTCCATTAATGTTAGGAGCACCTGATATGGCTTTCCCTAGATTAAATAATATTTCATTTTGGTTATTACCACCATCGTTATTATTACTTTTATCTTCAGCATTAGTTGAAGCAGGTGCAGGTACCGGATGGACAGTTTATCCACCATTAAGTTCTGTACAAGCTCACTCAGGTCCTTCTGTAGATTTAGCTATTTTTAGTTTACACTTATCAGGAGCATCTTCAATTTTAGGAGCGATTAATTTTATTGTAACTATTATTAATATGAGAGCACCAGGGTTAACTATGCATAGATTACCTTTATATGTATGGTCTATTTTAATTACAGCAGTTTTATTACTTTTATCTCTTCCAGTTTTAGGAGGGGCTATTACTATGTTATTAACTGATCGTAATTTTAATACTAGTTTCTTTGATCCAGCAGGGGGAGGAGATCCAGTTTTATATCAACATTTATTTTGGTTTTTTGGACATCCGGAAGTTTATATTCTAATTTTACCAGCATTTGGTATGGTTAGTCAAATTATTTCAACTTTTTCAAACAAACCAGTTTTTGGATATCTAGGAATGGTTTATGCTATGTTATCTATTGGATTCTTAGGGTTTATTGTATGGGCTCACCATATGTATACAGTAGGTCTTGATGTAGATACTAGAGCATACTTCACAGCAGCTACTATGATTATTGCAGTACCAACAGGAATTAAAATTTTTAGTTGGCTAGCAACAATGTGGGGAGGTTCTATTAAAATGGAAACTCCAATGATGTTTACTGTAGGATTCTTATTTTTATTTACAGTTGGAGGGTTAACAGGAGTAGTTTTATCAAACTCTGGAGTTAGTGCTATGATGCATGATACTTATTATATTGTAGCTCACTTCCATTATGTATTATCAATGGGAGCAGTATTTGGAATTTTTGCTGGTTGGTATTATTGGATTGGTAAAATTACAGGATATCAATATCCAGAAATGTTAGGACAAGTTCATTTTTGGTTATTCTTTATCGGAGTAAATTTAACTTTTTTCCCAATGCATTTCTTAGGATTAGCTGGGATGCCTAGAAGAATTCCAGATTATCCAGATGCGTTTAGCGGATGGAATGCTGTTGCTTCATTTGGGTCTCAAGTATCTGCAGTTTCTGCATTAGTTTTCATGGTTGTTGTTTATAAAACATTAACTGATGGAAAAGAAGTTTCTCAAAAATTTGTTTGGAGAAGAAGATAATTTTTTCTTAACTTTTCAGCAAATCTTTATCTTAAGGTTGCAATAACCTTATTAAAATAATCTATTTTTATTTATTTTTTAATTAACCATTAAAAAATTTATAGCTTTATTGGCGGAATTGGTAGACGCGTCAGACTTAAAATTTGTTCCTTTTACAAGGGTGTTGGTTCAAGTCCAACATAAAGCATTCTTCATTTTATATATATTTATCTGTTTTAAGTTTTTTTTAAATTCCGTGGCTTTTTGTATTTTTTCTTTTTACAAAAAATGACTTTTTATCTTTTTTCTTCTATTGCTTTTAAGCGCTTTGTCTTAACTTTTTCTATGCAAGGGTTTTACCCAGGGTAATGTTTTTGTACCAGGGAATTGCTTATTTAAGTTTTTTAATTTTTAAAAATACAAAAAGTAAAATTTTGGAGATATTTTTATAGTTAATAGAGAAGAGTAAAATATTGTTAAATTTTAATTAATATTTTTAAGTCTCACTTACGTGTTTGTATTATTTCTATATTTAGAAAGAATCGGTTTATGTACAAATGCAAAGTTTTTGAATTTGGAGATATTTTTCGAGTTAGTAGAGAACTATAGAATACTTATAAAATAACTGTAAAATTTAATAAATAGTTTATAGTTCTTATTAAATTAAGACAAAACAATTTTTTAAGTTAAAAACTTTTTCAAATTCACTTTTATAAGGGTAAAAAGTGGGGGTGGCTGATAAACAAAGATTAGGTTTTAAGCAAAATGTCTTTTTTTTTTTATTGTTGTTTTTTACAAAATAAAAAAAGGGGGGATAAAAGGGGGGCAGCCTCTACCAAAATTTAGATTTTAAGCTTTATTTATTATAGAATATATTTTAAGCCTAATATGTTTGTAAGTTAAAAGTTTTTATACTATTTTTGGGCTATAGCCAAAGGGTAAGGCATTCGTTTTTGATACGAACATGTAAGGGTTCGAATCCTTTTAGCCCAATTATTATATATCGAAGTGGTGAAATTTGGTATACACGTTAGGTTTAGGTTCTAATTCTTAAGAGAGTAGGGGTTCAAGTCCCCTCTTCGATATTAATTAAAAGTAAAGTGTATAGCTAAGTGGTATAGCAATGGTCTTTTAATCCAAGGGTCCTGGGTTCAATTCCCAGTACACTTAAATCTCTTCAAATTACATCCTTAGCTCAATCGGCTAGAGCGATAGCCTTCTAAGCTATAGGTTATAGGTTCGATTCCTGTAGGGTGTATATTTTAGTTTGTCTGAGTAGCTCAGTGGTAGAGCAATGGACTGAAAATCCATGTGTCGGTGGTTCAATTCCACCTTTGGACATATTTTCTTATAAAAATTTTGAACAAAGTAATTAGAAATTAATACTTTTAACTAATTATAAATATAATATATAATTTTTATATTATTTTAAAATAAATTTTTTATAATTTTTTTATGAATATACAAACTATTAAAAATTTAAATAAATTAAAAAATGCTTCGCTAATTAAAAGTGAATCTATTTCTTTAGAATACAGTTTTTTAATTTTAAATATTATTCAAAACCTTTATAAAGAAGGTTTTATTCAATCGTTTAAGGTCAAAAAAGATCTTAAAACAGAGAAAAAATTTATTATAGTTAATTTAAGATATTATTTTAATAAATCTATTTTTAAAAAGTTAAAAATACTTTCTAGTTCGTCCAAAATTAAAGCGTTAAATTTTCAAAATTTAAGTCGATTAAATATTAAAAAGGATGTTTTATTTTTTTCAACTAGTGAGGGGATTTTAACTCATTTAGAATGTAAACGCCGTAAACTAGGAGGAGTACTTTTTTTTATATGTTAAACAATCAAATTACAAAAATTATTCAAATACCTTTTTTAGATAAAGTATCATTTTGTTTCATTAATCAAACTAAAATTTTATTATTAAAAACTAATTTTAATACTATTAAATACTTTTTAATTCCATCAGGTGTTAATTGTGTAACTAAAAAAAATGTTTTAACTTTAACTATTAATTCAAGTGAAAAAAAAGATATAGTTAAGTTAGACCAATTTTATAATATTATATTAACATTTCTTAAAAATATCGAAAACTCAGCGAAACTTAAATTAAAACTTAAAGGTTTAGGGTTAAAAGTCAATTTATCAGAAGATTTAAAATCTTTAAATTTTAAATTAGGTTTTAGTCATTTAATTTCTTTAGATATTCCAGTAAGTGGAGTTCATGTTTCAGTTAACAAAAATGTAGTTTGTGTTGAAGGAGTTGATGCTGTTGAAGTTGGAGATTTTGCAAATAAAATAAGATCTCTAAAAGTTCCAGATAGTTACAAGGGGAAAGGGTTTTGGTATAAGTATGAAATTGAAAATTTAAAAGAAGTTAAAAAAAAATAATATGGTAAAAAATTTGAATACTACTTTTTTAAAAGCATTAATTGATTCGGATTTTGCTGTTGTTTCTTCTTCAAAAA
>JACKZZ010004351.1_pt1 | contig 16406 bp, 1 predicted proteins | sample 8027871 | NCBI WGS metagenome assembly JACKZZ01 (sample SAMN15724774, study PRJNA655200) | protist metagenome | isolation source: fluorescence activated cell sorting (FACS) single amplified genomes of... | place: USA: West Boothbay Harbor, Gulf of Maine | collected 2000-07-19
CAGAAAATGGGGATACCGACGAGAACAGCACGGAGCAACCCCCTTTTTCGAGGATCGGGGGCGTAGACAATCAGTACTCGGCGCAAGGAAATGTTCGAGGTCGTGGAGGGGAAAACGCCACGACAACCGAGGCGCCCACGGTGACCCAGCGTCTGAAGTCGGTTGCTACGGTGGTTGCGAATATGTTCACGGGAGAAAAGGACGATGCTGTTCGGACCGCAGCGCCTGCTGCGGATGCACAACAGGCTGAAACGACCACCCTCGCACCAGAGGCATCGTCATCAAAGGACTTCGCGGCGTCTTCCGGGGAAAAAGGTGAAGATATGAAGTCTGGAAGCAAGGGTCAGAGTTGGAAGGTGATCGCGATGGAAGTGGCGCTTCCGATCTTGCTCATGGTCGCGGGATTGCTCGCTTTAGCCGTCGCGGCGAAACGTATGATGGATCGCGCTGCGCGGCGGAAGGCTGCCGCGGCCGCTCGCGCGGAATTGGCGAGAAAGGCGCGCGCGATTGAGGCGCAGAAATTGGCAGAGAATCTGGAGAAGAACGAGAAGTTCGAAGAAGACCCGGATGCAGCCTACCTGGAAGAGATGCGAAAAGCGCAGGAAGCGGCGGGAGTGGCGGCGAGAAAAGCTGCGAGAACATGGAAAGAAAACGCGGCAAAGAAAGCGGCCGAAGAACGTGCGCGACGCGCCGCGGAAGAAGAAGCGAGAAGACGAGCTGCGGAAGAAGCTGCAGCAAGAAAACAGCGAGCTGTTGACGATACGGTAAGACGAGCGGCAGACGAATTCAAGAGGCCGCTCCAAGGCGGTCGGGCTGCTGCAGACGAAGATATCGCCAGCAGGTCCGCCCTGGTCGAGGAGATCGCGAGTGAGCGGAGCCAGCTTGAATCTGAGCTGGAAAAAATCGAGGAGGAAGTCGCGCATATTCCACAGCCGGTTCTTGCTGCACCACCAGCCTCCGCCACTCCGACTCCGCCACCAGAAATTATCGAAATACCGCCGCCGGCGCCACCCTTCGACCCTGCCGTCGCGGTGCAACTGGCCAACAAAACTGCGGAGAAGCTCGCTCAGGACGAAGACTCGACCGCCGCGGCGCTCACCAACGCCGGGCTTTCTCCGGATTACGCCCGAAAGCTCGCCTCCGCCATCAATGAGCAGGACAAAAAGGAGAAAAAAAAGAAGAAAAAGGACAAGAAGAAAAAGAAGAAAAAGCACAGAGACGGGCCGGAGTTGAGTGCGGCGGTGGTTGATATGGATGATGACTTTGAAGAGAGAATTCGAGAAATGCAAAGAGGGAAAGACTACGAGCCATTGCAGGCAAAGTACATCTCCAATTTCGAAAGGACGGAGGCGCCGAGAAAGAAGGAGAAAAGACCTGATTTGAAGGCGCAAGCGGTTGAGCTCCAAATGTCGGACGAGGAAAAGGAGGTGCTCGAAGCGGCGCAAGCGGTCGAAGCCGCGCCACTGCTGCAGGCGAGAAGTCTCGGACTCTTCGAGGAAGCCGAGGTTGTGAAAAAAGAAAAGCGACAAGAATTAACCGTCGAAGCCATCGAATTCCCGCAGCCGGAGGACGAAAGAGACAAAGAAGTGCTGCAAGCGGTACAGCTCGTGGCGTTCAAGCGGGCCAGCACGAAGACCAAAATACTCACCTCCGAGTCCGACAAGAAGTCCGAGAGAGACGCAGAGGACGACCTTTCCGACGTGAAGGACTTCCTCAAAACCGAGTGGAAAAAGCAGATCTACAAGGACGGAAACGTGCAGGATTTGCTCGAAACCCGTCCGGAGGACGAAAAATTCAAAGATGTGTTCTCGGTTGAGGAAGTGGCCAAGGGCTTGACGGATAGTGGCTTCTCTGGCCAGGCTGCAAAACTGATGGCGCCCGTGATCCAAAAGAACGGGAAGTTGCCGGATGGAGGGAGGCTGTCGGCCGTTCTTGGGGATGAAAGTCGAGAACAGAAAATGATCCGCAAAGTCGCGGTTCCGTGGAAGGAGCTCGCAAGTTTACCGCTGGAGCAGATGAGTGGCAGCGATCGGCAGAGGTTGTGGGACAACTTTGCGATCAACGTGGTCCGGCCCGAAGGAGAAGCGGAAGCTATTCTTGCACAAGGAACAGGAGAAGCAGAAGCCGCTGACGACGAAGCCGCGGACCAGTACCTGATGTCCTCCACTGTCGAGAAGGAAATCTTCGAGAAGCAAGCAGCGGATACCGCAGCGGAGATCGCCACCGCCTGCCGATCCTTGATCAAAACTTCCTCTGCAGCTGATGGCTCTTATCAGTACCTCGACCTGGATCAAGCCGAGAAACTTCTGATCGAACGCGGCTTCGGCGTCGGAGGTGAAACTACCGCTCGCAAACTGGCGGAAATGCTCGACGCGCAATTGCAGGAAAAAGCTAATTTGGAGAAGAAAGCTGCGGATATCGCGGAGAGGTTCTTCGAGCGCGAAGTTGGCAACAGTGTGGACGTTGAAGTGGACGAGAGTAGATTTATGGCGAAATGTGCGAAATACGTCACGGAAAAGCTGTTGAGTAGTAGAGAGCAGATCGAGCTGTCGCCCGACGATGCCAAGAAGATCGCAGCGAAGGTGGCGGCAGAGTGGAAGGTGAGAAAAGAGGTAAAGCAATACGCGCGGGAGATCGACGCGATTGGGGGAGGGCCGGGCGATTTTGACATTGCTGCGGCAGCGGGCTTGAGCAAGGAATTCAAAGGCGCTTTGTCGAAGGAGGATGTCGACGAAATCGTGGCGCAACTCGGAGACTACAGCGCAACCGATACCGGAGAAGAGAACGCGGTCGCAGGGTTCTTGAGATCGAGCTTGGGCCTCGGAGGTGGAGAGAAAAGTGCTGGAAAGGCAAAAGGCCCGGTGAGGATATCCGAATTTCTGGAACGGAACTTCGGGGAGATGTTTGGAGAGAAGAGCGTTGCGGGGTCCTCTGCCGGCGCCGGGCGGAGCTACATTTCGGCGGTTGTGTGCAGCAAATTGCACGATGATTTGCCGGTTGTGTTGCAGGAACAAGTCGCTGGCGGTCCTGGGGGATTGTCCGATTTGGAAAGCGGTAGAGGGATCATGTCCGGCTCGGAAAGAAGTGCTTTGGCTCCCACTGAGAGTAGCCGCGGGGGCGCTGGTGGTTCTCGCAGAGTCGTGGCAGAAGGAGAAGCCGCGGAGGGCGAGGCTGAAGCAGGCGAGTCAGAAGCTGGGAGTGAGGAACAATTGTCCCAATCGGGCGCGTCCGGGGCGTTTGTTCCGCTGCCAATTCCAGTCAAAGATCGCGTTTCGAGACCCTCTGCCTCCGTTGACGAGCAGGTGGTCGCTCTATCACCTCCACCTCCCAAACAGCAGAATCCGCTCGCGAAGGCCATAGAGTCCGCGCTTCGGCAGTGTCCGGAGTTCGAGCTCACCGGCGACGAAAAAAGTAACAAACAGATCCGAAAACTGCTCTCCATCCTGTCCAAGAAACTGGCTCGTCACCTACAACAACGTGCCGCTGCCGACCCCACCGCCACAACTCGCATTTGCTTCAACGAGACAAAGCCTATGGACGTCCCAAATCTACTGCAACTGCAAGACAAGCAATTGGTGGACTTCGCGAAAGCAGGTGCAACGAGAGAAGACATGAAACTCCTCGTTGGCTTCCGAAAACAGGAGGAGGACTTCGTCGTGCAGATCGGTGAGGAGGGCGAAGATGGCGCGGAAAGCGGCGCAATCTTTTCCGATAGGGCGAACACAGCTAGAGCCGCGCTGCTCGAGGACGAGGACTTCTCTGACACGGACGAGGAGGAACGGAAAGCGAGAGATGCTGAGAAACCCACTTCCGAGCTGGTGTCGAATTTTATCGAACAAAATTTTGCGATTGAAGTTACGTGGATGTTTGGTGCGGAAGACGCTGATGCCGGTGTCGAATTCGGAGAAACAGAAAAGGTGGAGAGTGTTAGTGCTGGCGTGTTTCAGAACTTCAAGGTCGCCGTGAAGAAGAAGCGGTGCGAAGAGATCAAACTCGCCGTGGAACAGAGACAATTGGAAGAACAAGCTGCAGCGGAAAAAAGCAAGGGCGCTGGTGGTGGAAATAAAGCGGAGGGGGAGACGGTGACGGAATTGCAAGTGGAGCCATTAGGAGACGCCGAGCAACGAGTTGAAAGCGGTGGAGCAGCTGAAGATGCTGGGTTGGAGGACGCCGAGCCAGGTGAAAGCGGTGGAGCAGCTGATGAGGCTACGTTGAAGAATGAAGTAGAGGTAGGGCCCGTGGAGAGCGAGCAGGCGCAAGATGAAGAAGAGGAGGTCGAAGAGAGTCAACAAGAGGCTGCAGCAGGTGGTGAGACCCCTGTTGAGGAGGAAGAAGCGCAAGACGGAGAGCTTACGGAGGACGTCGAAGACGAACTCGAAGCTGCTGAGGGGGCGGCCGAAGAGGAAGTGCTCGATGAGGAACGAGAAGAAGAAGAGCCTGCAGAAGCAGAGGAAGAAGAAGAGCTTGCAGAGGAAGAAGAAGAGGAGGTGGTGAGCGAGGAGGCTGCAGGGGAGACGCCAGCAGAGGAAGAAGAAGAGGAAGAGTAGCATGAAGAGCCTGCGGAAAGGCCACGCGAACGCGTATGAGAGGAGCAGGCCTAGGGAACAAGCAGGCAAACCACGCATAGCGAAAATTTTTTGCGAGTAGAAAAATTTAAGGAGCAGGGTTGGAAACGGCTCACCTTTTTCGATCATGCACAGAAAGAAGAGAGAGCCGACACCCTCGGCGAATGGCAGGCGGCGGCCTACTCTCATTCTCATAACACAGATGAAAACTATTTTGCAGATCTGAACATTTCGAATACAATTTTCTTTTTTTCCTCGGTTCCACTTTTTTTTTTTGCTAAAATTAAAACCCCGAAACACTACCCCGAAAGAACAAGAACGAATGCTTTTTCTCACGACGAAGATTTGAATTCAATTTGAAACTCGGATAGATCAATCAGGAGGCTTAAAGTTAAAAGTCTCACATCGCGCACGAGATCATAAGAATCGTGGTTCGCACGACGTCCACTTCGTCGTCGCACTCATACTCACAGTCACATTGCCGTCCTCGTCGACTACGTACAAGAAGTCATCGTGGTCGTACCACCGAGGAGGAGGACACGACTACATCCATTGCAACAATTTCAGTGTCGTGGTCGCATTACGTCTATGCTTGGGTGTCCGTCGCAGAAGGTGTATTTCGAAATTTGACTTTTCTTCGATTCCGTCGCATTTCACTTTTCTTCGATTCCGTCCGACCGCAAATGAAAACATCCGATCTTGTCGTGGCGATTCTCATTATCTCTTCGCTGCCGGTTCAAAACCCAGCAGGCTACCCGCTCGAGCAACTACCCTGTCCCCCTCCTCTTCCACGACGCAAGCGGTCGTTGTGGTTGTGGTGCTAGTTGTGGTCGTCTCTGTAGACGTAGTCGTCGTGATCGTCGTGGAAGTGGAAGTTGTCGTCGTTGCTTTACAAACTTTTCCGACCAGCTCAAAACCCTCACGACACTCTTCACAGCCGCCGTTTCCATCTCGCCCACAGCGCTCTCCCTTCAAGGGCGTCCCATTTGCGCATGCACACGGCACGCAATTGTCGTCCGTCGTCCACAGCAACAGGTTGTCGAACCCGCAACCCGTTCCTTTCTGCGCCTCGACCTCCTCGAAATTTCTAGGCAACCTTCTCCTACCTAGCGGTCCGGTATCTCCCTTCTCCGCGGTTTTTTGGCAGGCGGTGGCGGCCGCGCAAAACGTTTTCTCCTCGAAAGCCGCACAAGACGCACGGTTTCCATTGCCGTCGGCATACGAGTTTGGTGAGATCCACGCTTCCTCCATCCATAATATGGTCAAGGGGCTGACCGCCGACGAGCACCGCGCCGATGCTCTGCCCTGTTTGCTCTTCGGACCATGCGCCCGGAGACACTCCCAGCTGTTTTCTGCAGCATTTCCCTTGCGCGCCACGCGATAAGGCCTATTCCCCTTCGTCACGCACTTGGTTGTGGTCGTTGTAGTTGTAGTGGATGTGGTGGTTGAGTACACTAAGACACAAGCGTGGTACGGGTCCTCATTTTTCCCGACCGTCGCAAAGCGCGCAACTTGATTCCCATGACACTCTTGCGGGTCGCGAGCGGCACCGCCTGAAGTTTCAGGAATCATACAACAAGCGCCCGGCGTGCCGCGCGTACCGTTGCAAGCGTCGCAGAAGCCTTTCGTCTCGTCGCAGATATCCCAACACTCGTCCAACCGGGGACCGCATTTCTTCTTCCCACTCCCGGGAACATTCTTTTCGCAAATCGGCTTCTCGCCGATAATCTGCCCTAAAACCGTGGTGGTCGTTGTAGTCGTCTTCGTTGTTGTGGTCTTTGTTGTGCTCGTGCTCGTCATTGTCGTGGACGTGGTGGTGGTCGTTGTCGTCGGCCACTTGTCCCAAAATCCGTGCGGCAGACAAAATTCCATTCGCAGCTGCAAGATCATAGTCTGCCAACCGCTCGTGGAACCACTCTTGACAACGCTCCTTCCGGGGAGACGAACGTCCATTTCATCTGAGACAAGACCCCCAAAGCCGTTCAACGCCTTATGCCCCTCCGCATCTCTCGCCGTGATATAGTACCTGCACTCCGTGTAGACAATATTTATCCTCCTCCATGCGATCGCCCACACCCGAGGCTTCCAGCCGCTCAACTTCGTCACCTCCGTATAGCAATCGAAAATGCCGCTCGGGTTTACGTTTTGCGCCAACTGTTTGTACCCGCCGACATCGGTACTCAATCCCGGCCCCGCAGTGCGCGCGTCGAACCCCCTTCCCGCCCGCTCCGGGTTCGGGAGAACGTCTTGTAACACACAGCTGTAGGTTGTGAGCCTATTCGTTTGGACGACCGCCGTAGAGGGTTTTGGGCCAAACATAGCAGTCATCGTGGTTGCGTCCTTTAGCTGATAGGGATAGCGGACGGCCGCAGCACTCGCCAACGGCCCAGATGGTAAGACAGCCGGCACTGCACTCCTTAAGCACTTCCCCCCGTTGTCGTCGAGGAACAAAACGTGCGATCTCGTAGTCTCCTCATTGTCGAACCACTTCGGCTGCAGGCCTCGCACCCCGCCCTTCTTCTGCACGTTCTTGTTCCGAAGCCAAATGTACACTTGGTATCCACGACTCGAAGACGGATTCTGCCGAAACTCCGCTGCGTCGCATTCCTTCACAGTCGGGCTAATATTGTTCTCCTCGCAGATTTCTCGCACCTTGTGGGCTGCTGCAGCTAAACTCTCCACAGCGTACGGCCCGTGCGGCACTCTCTCGTATCCAGGGAACAAGAGTGTCGTAGCCGTGCCACCACTACCAAGACCCCCAACGTAATCCACAACCTTCACGTTTTGAAAGAGACACTCGGATTGCCACTTCTCGATATCTGCTAGATACCCTTGCAGCGGGGGAATTCCGTTGTGCTCAGAAACCCCATTCGAGTCCCTCATCACCGGTATATTTGGTTCTAGTTCCGTATCTCTCCGGAAATTCAGCTCTTTTATCACATCCGGGTTGACCACGTTTTCCCACAACTCCTCCCCGTCCCACTTATCTTCAATCCCGTCGAAAATCTGGAATTTTGTCTTCCCCTTTTCGCCGGTCCTTTGCTTTCGCGCGTAGCAATGCCAATTCCTGCGTTGTCTGCAGGATGCTCTGAAGTCACGATACTGCGCGATGCCGTTCTGCTTGTAGTAGTCGTCGGTGGGGGAAGTTGGATACTCCTGGGTCGTGCCGGAGCTTGCGGGGTACGGTTTGTTAAAAGGCCTGTCGGGGTTAAATGGGAATTTCGCGTCGCAAAACGTATTCCCATTGGTCCCCGTCTTCACGTTTCGCGGCGTTTCGGAGTACAGAACGCAATCTTGGAGCTGCTTCCCATCGTAAGTCCAACTTCCGTACTGAAAGCCATTGCATTTTACATCTTGCTCGCACCGTGCGCGACACTCGTCCTCGGTATTCGCGCGGTAGGTCGACCCACTGTGGAAGTAGTGCCACTGCATGCCGTCGGCACCGACTAAAGCCGTTTGGTCGCATTTCTCATCTTCCGACGTGCCGCAGACACAAACGCCAAGCCCCAAATCCCGAAACCCCGCAACCGAGGACGATATCGGCTGTACCAAATCTACACCTCCGTTCTCACTCCCACTCGCCGCTCGATACACGTCCGAGCTCGCGTAAATCAGCGTTTTCCAGTTTACAGTTCGCCAGTCGCCGGCCTTTTCGCTGTACGTCCCCGCAGTATCTTCTTCTTCATAAACCGAAGCTACCTTCAGCAGATCGCTCGCGAAGTTCATGTCTTTCGTGACATCTTCCCGATTGACGTAATCCGGCCCAAAATACAGCTCTGCCACTTTCGCTTTGCGCAAAAACACATGACACCGCATTATTCCCCCCAACTCGTCGTTGTAGGTGTAAGGTTCGAGCGCCCAACCCCAACACCGATCCTTAATTTCGAGCTTTGTCGTTATGGTTCTGCCATAGCCCGAAGCGGCGGTCGAGCTGCCAGGGGAGTAATAAAAGCTGGATCCCGTTTTTGGGACTTTCTCCTTGATCTGCTTGCAGACAGTCGCTGCATACTGCTGGCACCAGGATTTTTGCGATGATGGGGAATAATTGCGACCGTCAGGGACGGATCGTTTCAGGATTTTCTCCGCTACGCGGACAACTGCGTTTTTCGGTCCAGCGGGGTACCCGGGAATCGTAACCAAGTCCTCGTCCTGCATCTCGTTCAGTGGAGGTTGCTTATGCGCGTACTCTAACCTTAATGGCTCGATTTTCTTCCTCGGCGATGAAAGAGAGTTCGAAGACGTCTGCTCAACTCGTATGCAGGATCTTTGGTCATCCACGAAAAACAGGCTTTGCCACCCGTCGAAATTGATCACATCTCTTATCGTCTTGCTCGGTTTTTTCAGATTCGACCCGGGCATGTTTTCGTTTGTTCGTTTCTGCACAAACAGCACGCAGCGCTTGTTGTGAGCGTTGTAAGAAACCGCGGTACACTGCGTGTTCTTAATGCCGTTCAACACCTCGTCCCTGCACGTAGTCCGCGCGTGCGAAATACAATCGCCCAAGTTCGCAACATTCTCCTTCAATTGTGTTTCTTTGAACAAAGCATTTTTCTTCAACAGCATCACATCCGGGTAGATGTCTCTCGCCACGCAGCCACCTCGCTCCCACCTGTCACTCGGCACCGGCTGGAAGTCGCAGCGCCAAAACTGCACTTGAAAATCATGGTTCATCGGTGTCGGGTACACTTCTCTTTCGCCGATATCTCGCCGCATCGTGTGGTTTGGTGGCTCCACACGCAGAAACCGCACATGAGTGTAGAAAGGCTTCACCTCCTCCGCAACAAAGCCTCCCCACGCGTCCTGTACGTTCGCCGTGGACTTGCACGCCTGCGCCGCCACCATCTCGCTATTTCGCCGTCCCTTACACACCTCTTTGTTGCACGTGTAATACACATCCATCCCAAAAATGTTCTTGTAGCTACACCCACGCACCACCAACTCCTCACTGCACTGTTGCTTATCTCTGCACCGATCTTCGCAAAAATACCGCTGCGCAGGCTCGTTTTTCAGCAAACCCGAAGATTGCCCTGTTCCCATTTTCGCAACGTCGGAATTCAACTTCTTATCCGGCGAAAAAACGTCCTGCGGCAGTATCCACTGGCACATGTCGTCTTCCGGCTTTAAACGCACATACTTCCCGTTAGGCACAAAATCGTTTCGTATCGCCCTCCCCCCATGCTCCCGAGAAACTAAATCCCTGCCCCCGTAAAAGATTTCGCTCTCCGTGATGTCAAACACGTCTAACGGCTTCCACAAGTTGTCTTTTACACCGTAATTCTGCAAGTTGTTCGCCACCGAGTTTTGGTAACAGCTGAACGCCCACCACTTTTTCCTCCGTTCTTCGGCTGACGAGGGCCCGGGAAACTGCGGATCGGGCTGACGGACGAAGTCCTGGTCGCGGTGCATCACTAGAGTACATTCTTGTTCCGGGCAGCGGGAAATCGCGCCCTCGTGGCCGTAGCGGAGGAGGGGTGGTGGGGTGGTGGTGTAGCGAGGAGTAGAGTAAGATTGCTGAAGAGCTGCTGAAGCCGCCACGCCGCGATCTTCATCCGAAGGATCCGAATCCTCGAGCTCGTCCAGCTCATCGTGTTCGTCTCCCGCGGCACGACCCAAAAATGATGCTCCACCTTCGGCCGCTTCGTCTCCCTGCAAGCCTCGCTGTTGTGATGAGCCAGAAGGTCCGCTTCTCAGTCTGAGCGATGTAGGCGTACTAGGAGGTCCTGAAGTTGATGATGTAGTGGCAGCTTCATTTCCTGCTCCTGCATCCAACATTTCCTTTTCCGCTCCGTCAGGTGGCTCCACAGGCTCCGCTTGTTCAGCTTCACCGTCGTACGAAAGAAACATGCCAGTACTTTTCATCGCTCTGCTGTCCTCTCGGTCCTCGCGGCTTGATGTGCTGCCGTCGTCGTCTACGACTCCGACATAGGTACTGCTCGTACGCGGCGACATCGTCGTCGACCCTGACCGTTGCTGACCAAGACGTCGCGTTGGTGGGGCGGGCCCTGCTCTTTCTGCTGCCGGTACCCCCGAGGACGAAGTAGATGACATTCCGCCTCCAGATGAACCTGGTGGGTGGACGGCCACACCCATGACATGCACACCGTGACAACATAATCTTCCCAACCCTAAGGCGGCTAGTAACTGTAACACTACCCCGAGCGGCGTTGCGGAGATGGCCGCGTTGTTCCTGTTCCTCATCATCATGATGGTCCTCGGACCCAGCAGTCTCTGTTTGAGTTTGTTACTCTGCCGGCCACATTCCAAAATCGACTCGGCCGGCATCAAGTCCGGCGGAATCTTCTGTGATTCTCGACCTGGCTCTACAACTGTCAGCAAAGTTCTACCATAGGCTAGCTCTAGCAACCATAAGTTTAGTAGATCGTGAAAAACTCACATTTTACGTTTTTTTTCCCTTCCCACTTTTGAAGATTATCAAAACGAAGAACTCCTCGACGTCGGTGTCAAAGTCAACATCTATCACAGTATGGAAGAGGAGGGGGACAGGGTAGTTGCTCGAGCGGGTAGCCTGCTGGGTTTTGAACCGGCAGCGAAGAGATAATGAGAATCGCCACGACAAGATCGGATGTTTTCATTTGCGGTCGGACGGAATCGAAGAAAAGTGAAATGCGACGGAATCGAAGAAAAGTCAAATTTCGAAATACACCTTCTGCGACGGACACCCAAGCATAGACGTAATGCGACCACGACACTGAAATTGTTGCAATGGATGTAGTCGTGTCCTCCTCCTCGGTGGTACGACCACGATGACTTCTTGTACGTAGTCGACGAGGACGGCAATGTGACTGTGAGTATGAGTGCGACGACGAAGTGGACGTCGTGCGAACCACGATTCTTATGATCTCGTGCGCGATGTGAGACTTTTAACTTTAAGCCTCCTGATTGATCTATCCGAGTTTCAAATTGAATTCAAATCTTCGTCGTGAGAAAAAGCATTCGTTCTTGTTCTTTCGGGGTAGTGTTTCGGGGTTTTAATTTTAGCAAAAAAAAAAAGTGGAACCGAGGAAAAAAAGAAAATTGTATTCGAAATGTTCAGATCTGCAAAATAGTTTTCATCTGTGTTATGAGAATGAGAGTAGGCCGCCGCCTGCCATTCGCCGAGGGTGTCGGCTCTCTCTTCTTTCTGTGCATGATCGAAAAAGGTGAGCCGTTTCCAACCCTGCTCCTTAAATTTTTCTACTCGCAAAAAATTTTCGCTATGCGTGGTTTGCCTGCTTGTTCCCTAGGCCTGCTCCTCTCATACGCGTTCGCGTGGCCTTTCCGCAGGCTCTTCATGCTACTCTTCCTCTTCTTCTTCCTCTGCTGGCGTCTCCCCTGCAGCCTCCTCGCTCACCACCTCCTCTTCTTCTTCCTCTGCAAGCTCTTCTTCTTCCTCTGCTTCTGCAGGCTCTTCTTCTTCTCGTTCCTCATCGAGCACTTCCTCTTCGGCCGCCCCCTCAGCAGCTTCGAGTTCGTCTTCGACGTCCTCCGTAAGCTCTCCGTCTTGCGCTTCTTCCTCCTCAACAGGGGTCTCACCACCTGCTGCAGCCTCTTGTTGACTCTCTTCGACCTCCTCTTCTTCATCTTGCGCCTGCTCGCTCTCCACGGGCCCTACCTCTACTTCATTCTTCAACGTAGCCTCATCAGCTGCTCCACCGCTTTCACCTGGCTCGGCGTCCTCCAACCCAGCATCTTCAGCTGCTCCACCGCTTTCAACTCGTTGCTCGGCGTCTCCTAATGGCTCCACTTGCAATTCCGTCACCGTCTCCCCCTCCGCTTTATTTCCACCACCAGCGCCCTTGCTTTTTTCCGCTGCAGCTTGTTCTTCCAATTGTCTCTGTTCCACGGCGAGTTTGATCTCTTCGCACCGCTTCTTCTTCACGGCGACCTTGAAGTTCTGAAACACGCCAGCACTAACACTCTCCACCTTTTCTGTTTCTCCGAATTCGACACCGGCATCAGCGTCTTCCGCACCAAACATCCACGTAACTTCAATCGCAAAATTTTGTTCGATAAAATTCGACACCAGCTCGGAAGTGGGTTTCTCAGCATCTCTCGCTTTCCGTTCCTCCTCGTCCGTGTCAGAGAAGTCCTCGTCCTCGAGCAGCGCGGCTCTAGCTGTGTTCGCCCTATCGGAAAAGATTGCGCCGCTTTCCGCGCCATCTTCGCCCTCCTCACCGATCTGCACGACGAAGTCCTCCTCCTGTTTTCGGAAGCCAACGAGGAGTTTCATGTCTTCTCTCGTTGCACCTGCTTTCGCGAAGTCCACCAATTGCTTGTCTTGCAGTTGCAGTAGATTTGGGACGTCCATAGGCTTTGTCTCGTTGAAGCAAATGCGAGTTGTGGCGGTGGGGTCGGCAGCGGCACGTTGTTGTAGGTGACGAGCCAGTTTCTTGGACAGGATGGAGAGCAGTTTTCGGATCTGTTTGTTACTTTTTTCGTCGCCGGTGAGCTCGAACTCCGGACACTGCCGAAGCGCGGACTCTATGGCCTTCGCGAGCGGATTCTGCTGTTTGGGAGGTGGAGGTGATAGAGCGACCACCTGCTCGTCAACGGAGGCAGAGGGTCTCGAAACGCGATCTTTGACTGGAATTGGCAGCGGAACAAACGCCCCGGACGCGCCCGATTGGGACAATTGTTCCTCACTCCCAGCTTCTGACTCGCCTGCTTCAGCCTCGCCCTCCGCGGCTTCTCCTTCTGCCACGACTCTGCGAGAACCACCAGCGCCCCCGCGGCTACTCTCAGTGGGAGCCAAAGCACTTCTTTCCGAGCCGGACATGATCCCTCTACCGCTTTCCAAATCGGACAATCCCCCAGGACCGCCAGCGACTTGTTCCTGCAACACAACCGGCAAATCATCGTGCAATTTGCTGCACACAACCGCCGAAATGTAGCTCCGCCCGGCGCCGGCAGAGGACCCCGCAACGCTCTTCTCTCCAAACATCTCCCCGAAGTTCCGTTCCAGAAATTCGGATATCCTCACCGGGCCTTTTGCCTTTCCAGCACTTTTCTCTCCACCTCCGAGGCCCAAGCTCGATCTCAAGAACCCTGCGACCGCGTTCTCTTCTCCGGTATCGGTTGCGCTGTAGTCTCCGAGTTGCGCCACGATTTCGTCGACATCCTCCTTCGACAAAGCGCCTTTGAATTCCTTGCTCAAGCCCGCTGCCGCAGCAATGTCAAAATCGCCCGGCCCTCCCCCAATCGCGTCGATCTCCCGCGCGTATTGCTTTACCTCTTTTCTCACCTTCCACTCTGCCGCCACCTTCGCTGCGATCTTCTTGGCATCGTCGGGCGACAGCTCGATCTGCTCTCTACTACTCAACAGCTTTTCCGTGACGTATTTCGCACATTTCGCCATAAATCTACTCTCGTCCACTTCAACGTCCACACTGTTGCCAACTTCGCGCTCGAAGAACCTCTCCGCGATATCCGCAGCTTTCTTCTCCAAATTAGCTTTTTCCTGCAATTGCGCGTCGAGCATTTCCGCCAGTTTGCGAGCGGTAGTTTCACCTCCGACGCCGAAGCCGCGTTCGATCAGAAGTTTCTCGGCTTGATCCAGGTCGAGGTACTGATAAGAGCCATCAGCTGCAGAGGAAGTTTTGATCAAGGATCGGCAGGCGGTGGCGATCTCCGCTGCGGTATCCGCTGCTTGCTTCTCGAAGATTTCCTTCTCGACAGTGGAGGACATCAGGTACTGGTCCGCGGCTTCGTCGTCAGCGGCTTCTGCTTCTCCTGTTCCTTGTGCAAGAATAGCTTCCGCTTCTCCTTCGGGCCGGACCACGTTGATCGCAAAGTTGTCCCACAACCTCTGCCGATCGCTGCCACTCATCTGCTCCAGCGGTAAACTTGCGAGCTCCTTCCACGGAACCGCGACTTTGCGGATCATTTTCTGTTCTCGACTTTCATCCCCAAGAACGGCCGACAGCCTCCCTCCATCCGGCAACTTCCCGTTCTTTTGGATCACGGGCGCCATCAGTTTTGCAGCCTGGCCAGAGAAGCCACTATCCGTCAAGCCCTTGGCCACTTCCTCAACCGAGAACACATCTTTGAATTTTTCGTCCTCCGGACGGGTTTCGAGCAAATCCTGCACGTTTCCGTCCTTGTAGATCTGCTTTTTCCACTCGGTTTTGAGGAAGTCCTTCACGTCGGAAAGGTCGTCCTCTGCGTCTCTCTCGGACTTCTTGTCGGACTCGGAGGTGAGTATTTTGGTCTTCGTGCTGGCCCGCTTGAACGCCACGAGCTGTACCGCTTGCAGCACTTCTTTGTCTCTTTCGTCCTCCGGCTGCGGGAATTCGATGGCTTCGACGGTTAATTCTTGTCGCTTTTCTTTTTTCACAACCTCGGCTTCCTCGAAGAGTCCGAGACTTCTCGCCTGCAGCAGTGGCGCGGCTTCGACCGCTTGCGCCGCTTCGAGCACCTCCTTTTCCTCGTCCGACATTTGGAGCTCAACCGCTTGCGCCTTCAAATCAGGTCTTTTCTCCTTCTTTCTCGGCGCCTCCGTCCTTTCGAAATTGGAGATGTACTTTGCCTGCAATGGCTCGTAGTCTTTCCCTCTTTGCATTTCTCGAATTCTCTCTTCAAAGTCATCATCCATATCAACCACCGCCGCACTCAACTCCGGCCCGTCTCTGTGCTTTTTCTTCTTTTTCTTCTTGTCCTTTTTCTTCTTTTTTTTCTCCTTTTTGTCCTGCTCATTGATGGCGGAGGCGAGCTTTCGGGCGTAATCCGGAGAAAGCCCGGCGTTGGTGAGCGCCGCGGCGGTCGAGTCTTCGTCCTGAGCGAGCTTCTCCGCAGTTTTGTTGGCCAGTTGCACCGCGACGGCAGGGTCGAAGGGTGGCGCCGGCGGCGGTATTTCGATAATTTCTGGTGGCGGAGTCGGAGTGGCGGAGGCTGGTGGTGCAGCAAGAACCGGCTGTGGAATATGCGCGACTTCCTCCTCGATTTTTTCCAGCTCAGATTCAAGCTGGCTCCGCTCACTCGCGATCTCCTCGACCAGGGCGGACCTGCTGGCGATATCTTCGTCTGCAGCAGCCCGACCGCCTTGGAGCGGCCTCTTGAATTCGTCTGCCGCTCGTCTTACCGTATCGTCAACAGCTCGCTGTTTTCTTGCTGCAGCTTCTTCCGCAGCTCGTCTTCTCGCTTCTTCTTCCGCGGCGCGTCGCGCACGTTCTTCGGCCGCTTTCTTTGCCGCGTTTTCTTTCCATGTTCTCGCAGCTTTTCTCGCCGCCACTCCCGCCGCTTCCTGCGCTTTTCGCATCTCTTCCAGGTAGGCTGCATCCGGGTCTTCTTCGAACTTCTCGTTCTTCTCCAGATTCTCTGCCAATTTCTGCGCCTCAATCGCGCGCGCCTTTCTCGCCAATTCCGCGCGAGCGGCCGCGGCAGCCTTCCGCCGCGCAGCGCGATCCATCATACGTTTCGCCGCGACGGCTAAAGCGAGCAATCCCGCGACCATGAGCAAGATCGGAAGCGCCACTTCCATCGCGATCACCTTCCAACTCTGACCCTTGCTTCCAGACTTCATATCTTCACCTTTTTCCCCGGAAGACGCCGCGAAGTCCTTTGATGACGATGCCTCTGGTGCGAGGGTGGTCGTTTCAGCCTGTTGTGCATCCGCAGCAGGCGCTGCGGTCCGAACAGCATCGTCCTTTTCTCCCGTGAACATATTCGCAACCACCGTAGCAACCGACTTCAGACGCTGGGTCACCGTGGGCGCCTCGGTTGTCGTGGCGTTTTCCCCTCCACGACCTCGAACATTTCCTTGCGCCGAGTACTGATTGTCTACGCCCCCGATCCTCGAAAAAGGGGGTTGCTCCGTGCTGTTCTCGTCGGTATCCCCATTTTCTG
>JACKZZ010005392.1_pt1 | contig 16389 bp, 8 predicted proteins | sample 8027871 | NCBI WGS metagenome assembly JACKZZ01 (sample SAMN15724774, study PRJNA655200) | protist metagenome | isolation source: fluorescence activated cell sorting (FACS) single amplified genomes of... | place: USA: West Boothbay Harbor, Gulf of Maine | collected 2000-07-19
TTAGTTAGCAGAAACAAATTAGTGCATTTTGTGACGCTATTTAGGGATAGAAATTTTAAAGCTGATGCAATTGAAGTTTTGCACTTTTCACAAGACAGAACCTATGTCTTCATGAAGATAGGTAGTGAAGTAAGTCTTGAAAATAAGGCAGAGTGTATGCTGAATTTGATTGACGAAGGCATTAGACGTGATCTTGCTAATAATAAAGATATTAGAAAGAAGGCAAAAGAAAGAAATCAGAAATATGGTGCACCAGAAACAAATGAAGATGAAGATTATGAGGAAGAGGAAGAAGAGGGGAAGAATGAAAAGGAAAAGGAGAAGCTGGAAAGTGGCATATATTTTCAGGATGGAGAGGCTTTCTACTTGAAAGCACTTGAAAATTTGGTCAGGTCAGGTAAATTTCCATTAGATTGTATAAAATCAGGTGGTGGTTGTACAATGACCCAACAAATGCTCGACATTCACAAGATTTTTCTGAACCTCCATCAATATTTTAATGGTACAGAGTTTAGTAAAATGTTAGAGCAACCAGACAACACAACATGGACCAGGAGTGCTTTAAGTTTAGAATTTGAGCCTGAATTGCATGCCTTAGAACCAGCCAGCAAACGCGTTGTCCTCAGGTATCTAGATGTGTTACCATCTATAGTACCGAAATATCTTCATGAAAGATCCATTATGTATGGATGGTCCCAAGCTTGTATTTACCCTTATAACCAGCAAGGAATATTAAATAAAAATGCTGCTTACGCAACAATATTTGATGATGCTACTAAAATGAAGATTGACGAAGCATTCCCATCAATGATCTATGATTTTAATGAACAAGGGACAGGATTGGTGGCTGACGCTATTATTTTTCGGCATCTTGGTAATGTCATTGGTAGACCGCTGCGGGGTACTACAGATGCGATGGAAAAAGACATAAAAGAAAGAAATATAAATATTCCATACAATCCATGCCATTATGATGAAATTCCTCAAATAGGTAAAAAAAGTGAACTGAATGTAACAGCTTTTCATTTACAAAGGGCTGCAATATTGACATCAGAAAGTCAATTGAATAGGTTGAATGCAAACAATTTAAGAATTCAAGAAGATGCTGCTATTAAAAAATCAAATGAAGATATTAAATTCAACAAGAAGTGCAGAAGTGATGACTTACAAGCAGCAAAAAAAATGGGTATTAAGATTCCCAAGCCTGGTTCATCATCATCGAGTTCGAGTTCTGAATTAGTTGATCAGTCTAATTTTTGCTGGGGATGTTCACACAAATATGCGTATGGTGAAGTTTGGGTTCAGTGTGAGTTTTGCAATATAAGGTATGCCTGTTCGAAATGTAAGGCATCATTCAAGAATATCCATGAGAGTAGATGCCAAGAAACCATCAAAGAGAATGAACAAGAAGCCGCATTAAAACAGAAAGGGGAAGAGGATAAGGTGTTGCAACAATTCGAAGCAAATTCAGATCAAATGCATACATCTTCTAGTACAGCTCCTAGTGCATCAAAGTCTATTGCATTTCCACATATATCAAAATCAACCAAGACCTCTGGAAAAACTTCAAAACCAAAACAATCAATTACAAGGGCAAAAAAAGGGATGAGTAGTAGTAATGGAAGTGTTAAATTACTTCCAGCCATAGTACCAAAATCTGCGAAGAAATCTAATCGTAAATAATTAAAATGGTGTTATTATTGTAGCTAATGAAATAAATGTTTGATTAATTTTCTTTACCACAACATCATAACTTTTCATCACATCAATATATTTCATCAAACTTAGCTTTATAAGTTTTCATAACACTTACTTTTCATAACAACTACATCTATTTACTTTTAAACATCTATTACTTCTTCTTGCAATCAGATTATTGTCTAGGAATCGAGACAACAATATTTATAAGCACATCAGACGACAACTATACACAATAGTATAATTTTAAGCAGCTATAACAATAACAACAAGGAAAAAAATGCAAAACTTTAGTATTTTCTATGTTATGACTATATCCATCCAAAGAAGAGTTGATTATATCTATCAAGATCAACTCCATTCTTCAGTAATTTTAACCCCATTTCGATTATTTTGAAGACCTCTTCTTTCCTTTGATTGCTTTGGAATAGGTTGTAAATACATATTACAAAGTATCAGTTTCTAAAATATTAAAACAGTTGAGAAATCTTCTTATTTATGATTCTGGGGTCCATCCGGCATTAGGTCAGACTTATTCACCGACGGTCAGACTTATTCACCCGGCTGGTCCTCGAAAAATGCGCCATCAGCTCGGATCGGAAAATTCCGAAAAATTTAAAATATAGTTGAGCATTGAAATTAGTTATGTCCCGAACATAGGCATAAATGCTTTCTTATTTATAAGACCGAAAAAACTGACCCAATCGAAGATGGCTATGAGTTGGGAGGATGCTATGTTTGGTGGATCCAGCTCATCTGGGTCAAGACTTGGCATTAATTACATGAGGGCACAAGAGCCAGAGACGGAAGTGCAATTGGGTGGCTCTGATCGCACTTTGAGGGTGCGCCAACACATCGAAGACCGGGAAAGCATCAGTGGAGTGGTATGGGATGCTGGCCTCCTTTTGACAGATTTCATTGTATCCGAAATAGAGAGAAGGAAGAGAAGGAAAGTGAATAAGAGCTTAATAAGTAGTAATCAACAAACAAATTATGTATTAGATCTCGGTTGTGGTACTGGAATTGTAGGTATTGTTGCTCGTGCTATGAGTGACCAAAATGATGAAGTCACAGAAGTCACTTTCTCAGATCTACCATCTGTACAAAGTATTGTCGAAGCGAACATGGCAGTTGCAACAGATAATAATGGGCCTCTAAGATTCATACCTTATGATTGGTGTAGCGACAATGCTCCTCCAGTTGCATTGCAATCACCTATAAATATATCACAAATAAATGAAGTTACCATATCATGTAAACGGACTTCGTGTGTGGAGAGTATTTGGGACACAGTGTATTGCTCTGACTTATTATATGATGAGAATATGCATACCCCACTTCTTAAACTGCTCCATATGATCAGATTTCGCAGATGTATATTTGGATATAAAAAACGGCATCATGATGCTGAACTGTACTTTTGGAAACAATTAAGTGAATGGTGCAACATTGAAGTATTATCATGCAATAGCAATCATAGTGACTATGATAGTTCATCCCTATTAAATGATTCTCCTATTATACAATTACTTAATTGCACAGAAGCAATGACAAGATGTGGCGGGGGGCTATTTGCAGTCCTGGTGGTGCCCAAGGAAAAATAAGGCAGGAAGCGTAAGGGAAAGTAGAAAAAAATGAATAAGCTCTCAGTTCCAACCAAATATATGCTGCATATGCCAAGTAAGGATAGCGTAATTAGGCGATTAGGAGTTTTGAAGATTGCCCATAAATTATAAATAGAAATGTTTGTTTTGTTTTGTTTGGTTCATCACTACTGTATAATAGATTTACATACATTATCAACTATAAACGATATAATATTTTAAAGAATCTCTTGATCTAAATGACCAGGCAATGCTTCCAATTCTTCCTCATGTTCGTGCTCATGAATAAAAAGAATATAAAACATACCCACAAGTGCTATATATATCAACCAGCGCTGTATGTGACGCTTTAGTTTATTAAGACTTTTTTTACCTATTGTAAATGTTCTTGCCTCTTCAGCAATAACATGGTCATTTGGATGTTTATCTGCGTATGCTTTCATTATAGCCATGGCTTCAGTTTTTACTATATCTAGATCTTTTATCCCTTCAACAACGTGAGCACCAGCTTTAGTATCCATATCAGTGATAATCTTATGTACAGCTGTACTGACAGGTGTCACTACATCATATCGTTTTGCTGTCGTAATAAATTCGCCTAATTGCGTATTATTACACGTTGTGCGCCCATTTGTATGATCCACAAGCATAGGTGAATATAAGGCATTATCTGGTTTCAAACTGAAAATCCACAGAAATAGCATGCAAATTACTGTTGGTGTACATAGTATCATTTCATATACTGAAGGTGATATGATTTCACTATACATTAAAAAATCAGGTTTCCAATCTCCACCACGTGATGCTTGTCTAAATACTAATAGTGCTTCTCGTAGCATGGCCGCAATCAAAAGTCTTGCCTCTGAATTTTTAAGGGTTTCCACCATGGTGCCACCCGTTAGCATATTAACGCTATGTAAATTTTCCCATAATAAAACCCCCCATGTATATGGTGTTAACACTTTTCGATAGTATACTTCGACATCCATATGTTCCAATAAATTGCACGGCCCTATGGCAATAGCCTCGTCATCTTTATCAATCCTCTCGAAAACTAGTGATGGAGTATTTGTAGTGGGAACTAATGAATTAGTTTTAGGATGTAATACAACAGCAAATCCGACAGCACCTTCAATAACAGCAATATCCTTTCTACCAACGAATGTACTTTTAATAGCTGATGAATTTTTAACACCACGTTGTAAGCTGAATATGCATATCTTATTGGTGTCCTTATCTGGTCGATTTTCATCCAGAACAGCACTCATTTTTCTTTTGCATAACTTTGTGTCTTCGCTATTCACGGTTACAATAATGACATGACATTGAGCTAAGGTATCAAAATGTGCAAATGTAACATCAGATGCTGGAACTTCCACTTTCCGGCTTCCACTACCCCGAGACATATAAGTGATTCGTTCATTTTTTGAACTTGATAGCTGAGTTGGCATTCCGTCAGGTGTTAAGCCAATCATGAACATGTTTGCATATCCTGTATTTGCCAACTGACCACATGTATAGTAAGCTAGATTCTTAGATTCACTCGAGCCTTGAGATGAATCTGAATAGATCACAGCCACATTGGGTCTGTTTTCTTTCGCAATATGTTTAGACATTATCCACTATCCTTTTTGTGCACTTTATATAACTTCAAAGATGTTTAAAAATGTTTAAAGTGTCCATCAAATTGCATCGACCACCGTCCAAAAAATTTGGATTCTTCGAGATCATCTACTCACAATTATTTCCATTAGTAGAAAAGTTTCTTTTAAGAAAAAATAAATATACCCAATCAAATATGTCAGGTTTTAATTATAGTAAGTGGGATAACATTGAATTATCTGATGATGAGGATGATCTTCACCCTAATATTGATAAAGAGTCTTGGTTCCGTATGAAACATCGATCCCGTTTGGAACGTGAAGAACGTGAAGATCAAGAAGTTAAACATATGGAAAAGATGAATGCTGAAGACGCAGCACGAATGAAAATTATTCAAGCTCGATGTAGAAGAGCTACTACTAATACTATGCAATAACCCCCAATGAGGAATTGGCCAAGAAAGTATATGCTTACGTTTGTTGCCTGGCTTCTTCGCTTCTATCAAGGCTCGTGCATGCGTTCTACGTTGCCAGTACTCTTTACCAGCAGTTGTTTCTGGGTAATCACGTGGAAATGAGGGTAAACCTGCTTGTAAATGCAAATATTCCATTTCACGATAGCCAATTGATAATACTGCTGGTTTTCTACACGATGATAACTTTATATCATCTAGATTTCCTCTCTGTGTAGCATTCGCTGCTCCAACTACAGACACTTCTTGACTGAGTATTTGCAGTGCAGTCCAGAATTTCATAGCATAACATTGTGGTAATATCAAATCATAGCCTCTTAAAGCTTTTTTTGCACGAAACAAAGCAGGGACAGTATATTGACCACTAATTACACTCTCGTCCTTACGAACTATTACAATAGGAACAGATGGAGTGGCAGATGTAGCGATCATATTTTGACTGTAATCTACATCACTAATAGAATGAAGTGCATGTCTCTGTTGAGCACGCTGTTCATTTAATTCAACAATCGAAAGTGCGCAGACCTTTTGTTTCATGCGTTTGTCAGTTGACCACATTTCCGACATCGCAGCAGCAGTGATATGTGACTCATTCCAGTCAACCCGTAGCGGCTTCTTAATCTTCTGTTTATTCTTATCTTTCTTGTCTTGGGATATTGTTGATGATGCCATAGCTGCTACATCTTTCACATGAAAAGCAAGACTATCACACAATTTCCATACTTTACGGATAGCTTTGTCAGACAATCCAACTATCGAACGAAAGAGGTGACAACAGTTGTTATCTGATTCAGTAGCCTCAATAGGATATAATATTTTAGCCAATACAGAAAGTGCTTGTGTACCACGGATATTAAAACGAGCTGGAGCTTCAGGTATAACATCAAGGAAATTAACCTTGGTAGATAAGTCTTGCTTAAGGTACTCTTTGATCTCTTCACAAACTAGTGGTAATATGGAGGGATGGAGCCACAGCCACGCACGTGTAATATCTTCATTTCCATCATTTGATGGTAAAAAAGTAAGAAGAGCGGGACCAATGCATTTCTCAGGGAATGCATTGCAGTGATGAAGCATAATAGATTGCTCAGCAGCGTAATTTGCTTTCACTTTACGAGAAGTACGCTCAATTGCTGCCGCCTTGGCCTCTTCATCGTCATCGTCGTCAGTATCACTGTCACTGTGACTGTCGATTTCGTTCATATCATGACCACTTCTAGCATAAAAACTTGCCGCAGGATCTGTCAAACTGCACAAAAGTTTTGTCACATCATATGCTGATCCACTGAGCTCTACAGGCTTCACATAGGACTCATCGTGGACTACTGCTCTATCTGCTAGAGCATCTGAAAGTTTACGCGTTATTCCATGAGCTCGATGATGTGTAGCTATACACATACCAAATTCAGAGCTCATCAGGAATCGCTTGGAATGCCATATATGAGTTGATAGCCATGGTGCCTTGACACTGCCAACATGACATTGGTGGTGCGATCTCTGAGCTAGTAGTAGGTGTGGTCTCCTCTGATGCTTCCTACATCTAGGCTTCTTTTCAACCTTACGACGCTTATTGGTATTACTATTTTGTTCTTGTTTATCATTTTCATCTTCTTGCCTTTTCTTTGCTAACTTATGACGCAAGATTTTCACTCTTCTTGGGATGCGGTAAGGTATGAAGGATCCCGTACGACGATATGGAGTTGACAAACTGAGTAAGCTATCCAACTCCTCCGAACACACACTTTTCTTTCCCACATCGTTTCTTTCCCTCTTTTTTCCTTTATTGGTGAACAACTCTGACAAATTTTCAAGGCTATCAATCCTCTGCGATAAGAAGCTGTGTATATGCACGTTCTCCATAGTTGAACAAGTTAAATTTGAATTAAAGTGAGTATGTCATTGCATTTCTACTATTCTAAGTACAAAATATTCAATAGTATTGGAAGTTCATTGAAATAAACACCTTGTAGACTCACCGTCAGGCCGTCCGTCGTTGGATCTCTTTCTCTCTCGCGGCGTAACCATTTTGGCAATAATACCGAACTACACATTTTATTGTCTTATTTATTGAATATGGATGCACTATTAACTCGTCAACTCCTCGATGCCATGCCTCAAGAATGGAAAGGTACCACATTCCGTAATAGTAACTTGCTTGGTAGGGAGGAATTTAGTAAGGGATTAATTGCCCTATTGGATTCTCGCAATGCTGAAAATCCTATCACAACTACTGATCTTGATGCTCTTGGTATGGCCGAGGATTATTTACGTGTCGCTAGTAATCCTTCAACTACTTTAGAGACCTTGCTTGCTCGCCGTAAGGGATGCATTACATCTCATGTTATCTCATTTGGATCTTTCGTTATGCCTATTGTAGCTGTAGCTATTACCACTCCAGGTACTTTGCATTGTTACACTGGTGAAGCTGAAGCTCCTCTTTCTGCCATTGCTTTGGATCTTTTGAAGCTACTTGGTGCTTCTGTTGAATTTCACGCTGGTGCTCCTCAAGCTGGTGCACACGGTGATGAGGTTGTCCTTCGTTTAGAATCAACTATTATCGACACAGGTAATGATGCTACTTATCCAGAGAACGACTCTCATGGTGTCGTTACTCCTAATGTTTTGCATATTCTTAACCCAGCAGTCATTCAACCAACTGAGATTGAAATTATTCGTAAAAGAATGTCAACACCTGCTACTACACCTGTCGCACTTGACATGATGGATAAGCTTGCAAATGGTGCTGCACTTACTGGATCTTGGGTCCAACCTAGTGCTGACGAGCAATGGCCTGCTGCTGATTCCGAAAGTTTAGCTAATTTTTATGAACATTTACAATCCATGACTGGTGCTCCTGTAGACGCTGCTGCACGTCCTCATGCTTATACTGCTGGCCTTCCTGCAATTGCTGCTATTTGGTTTGCACTTGCACGTGCAGGTGGTGCAGAGTTGATCATGTGCTCAACATGTTATGGTGGTAGCTCTCAGCTCACTGACTTATTGACAGAGAGATCTCCTGCCACCTTACGCAAACATACCTTTGGTATCCAAGGTGATGCAGATATTGTAAAAGCTCTACGTGATGCATTAGACATGGTAAATGGTCTTCCTGCTGAATCCGAAGGTATGAGAAAGAAGAAGACAGTCTTATTTATTGAAGTACCAACGAACCCAAACATGAAAGTACCAGATATGGATGCACTAGCTGAGATGATTGACGGTTACGTCAAAGCAAAGCCTGATCGTTCTATGGATGATTTCCTACTTATGATTGATGCAACATTTGCACCTGCTTCAAAAGTTATGGAAAAAATTGAAAAACGTTTACCTTCATTACCAATGATGGTGTTTATTTCCATGTCTAAATCAGTATCCCGCGGTATGACTACGGGTGGTGCATTGATTGCTAATGGTAATAGTACTGCTAGACAATTATTAGCCGATGCTGGTGAAATTGGCAGAGCATTAGATACAACATTTAAGTTGGATCAAGCACATTTTCTAGTTGATAATCACACTGGTGTTGAGGAGCGTTGTGTTAAAGCACACTCTATTGCAGTTTCTGTTGGTGAAACTTTACGTAAGACTGTTGCTGCTAATGCTAATGGTTTTGATATGAAACTTGCTTTTGTTAATGCTGATCATGCAGCTATGGGGTTTACATCATCAACTTTTTCATTTAATCTTCCAAAACCTACTGATGCTACAAATCAAGAAACAGAAGAATTTGCACAAAAATTTGTTGATATTTTAACAGAAAACAAGCAATTCAAGCCCTGTGTTAGTTTTGGTCAAGACAATGGTCTTATCTATTGCACTGTTCCTGCTACATCAACTCAAGGTTGTATAAAACCAGAAGATAAAGCTTTACAAGCTGTTGGTGGTGTTCAGTTAGTTCGTTTGTCTTTTCCACCAACGATGGATATAGAGGCTGCCACAGCACACGTAACATACTCTGTTGAAAAAGCATATGCTCGCTAAATTGGTATGATTGATAATAGGTGAGTAGCGTTATATCGATAAATAACTGAAGTTGAATGCATGATATAATTACTTCTCTTTTATTCTATTTTTACTTGTCTATTTACTGGCCAGCTTCACTACCTCCACCCACCTTATTGTACTCCTTCCTCTGAACTTGCTCCTTCATTAGATTCTTTCTTTGAAGTGACATCAACTGTGCTCACTTTTCGTAATAGTTCCCACCCTTCTCCACTTCCCTTTTTTACATCATGTTCAAGATCCATTCGAGCACCCTTGGTAAGAAGATACTTAAATATTTCATTATGACCAAAAAACTGGCTTAAATGTAGTGGACTCCAACCTGTATAATTCTTTCTATTCACATCTGCACCTTTATTAACAAATAGTTGAGCAGCTTCAAAGTGCCCATTACGGCATGCTTCATGTAAAGGGGTGCGTTTATGATGATCCTCCCCATTGATATGAGCACCATAATTGATCAAGAGCCGAGCCACTTCTGTGTGACCTTCAAATGCAGCATACGTCAAAGGCGTCCACCCACCGTTGTCAGTATCATTTGCATTTATACCTTTTCTTTTTAGTAATGATGATACTACATCTATCAGTCCGACATCACACGCCCATGTTAATTCTGTGCGCCATTTACCTCTCAGGGCAATTGCAATTTTAACTGCATAATATTGCTTAGACAAGACACCAATACGAGCTACCCAATTCAATGCTTCTCGACTATCATATTCTAAGTTTTTAAAGAATGCATTTTTACTATTCATACTATTCATGACAATAGATTTATGCCAATGTTTAGTTGCCACGGCACGATGGGACAGAGCTTCATCAACTAATCGTAATGAATCTACACTCATCATATAATCCATGATATTAGCCAATACTTCTCCTGGCATTCTTTCAAAAAACATCTTAGGTTTTGGATTATCGATATCCCATTGTTTCAATACAAGGCGCTCTGCTGCTTCTGACAGCACCTTCACTTTGATCTGATCTAATCGATGTGGAAATACAAGATCCAACATCTCATTGACCTCCTGTGGTGTCAAGCCGGTTAAAAGCACAGACATGACCCTGTTACCTTCCTATATGTGTTGCTTTGGTTGTTATATCTTTTTATTACCCTGTCTTTCGAAGGTCTGGGATTAGATTTTCACTCCTTCTCCCCATTTAACGTTAAGCAGTAAGTAAGAAGTGAGCATTGACATCACATTCACTTCTATATTCATTGTGATTTTTTAGATTAGTGGTTGGCATAGATTAATTGAAGGTCTTCTTTGAAATGGCTTCATTTGGGTCTCCAAGCAGATTTGGTAGTCCAGGTGCTTCTTTTGGAAGTCCAGGTCTAGTTCTTGCATCATTACCATCACCAACGTCAACTTCATCAACGACAGAAGCGACAAATCCATTTGTCAACTTTGAAACTATTGCTGTTCATGTTGGTAGTGAGCCCAGTTCTTCTAGTGGCGCTGTAGTGCCAGCAATAAGTCTTGCAACAACATTTGCTCAATTAGAGATTGGCAAACCAACCGGCACAGACGACCCTAATAGTTATGGAAAAGGCTACGAATATCAACGATCTGGTAATCCAACACGAGGAGCATTTGAAAGACAATTAGCTGCTTGTGAAAATGGCAATCATGGCATTGCTTTTGCATCAGGATTAGCGGCTGCATCATGCATTACATCGACAATTTTAGCTCATGGAGATCATGTAGTATGTATTGACGATGTTTATGGTGGTACACAAAGATTATTTCGTCAAATTATTCAACCTAAAGTTGGTGTAGAATTTACTTTCACCGACATGTCTGATCCCTCTCATGTGGCTAGTGCAGTGAAATATAATACAAAATTAGTATGGTTAGAGTCGCCTACTAACCCTACTTTAAAGATAAGCGACATTAAATCAATATGTGAAGCAGTTCACCGTGTTAACCCCGAATGCAAAGTTGTCGTTGACAACACTTTTGCAAGCCCTTATTTGCAAAATCCTTTAAACCTAGGTGCTGATATAGTTCTCCACAGTGTAACTAAATACATCGGTGGTCATTCTGATGTAGTTATGGGATGCCTCGTCGTCAATAGCGACGAATTACACGAACAACTACGTTTTACACAAAATACAACTGGAGGAGTCCCTGCTCCATTCGACTGCTATATGGCTATTCGAGGCATGAAAACATTGCATGTTCGCATGGAATGCGCCCAAAAAAATGCTATGACAATTGCAACATTTTTAGAAAATACACCTAGTTATGTTGATAAAGTCAATTATCCTGGATTAAAGTCACATCCAGGACATGACATAGCAAGGGCACAAATGCGAGGTTATGGGGCCATGGTGACCTTTTACATTAATGGTGGAATAGAGGAATCAACTAAATTTTTAAAAGCATTAAAGGTTATAACATTAGCTGAAAGTTTAGGTGCTGTAGAAAGTCTAGCTGAATGTCCTGCACTTATGACGCATCAGTCAGTATCGCCGGAAAATCGTGCTAAAGTAGGTATAACTGATAATCTTATTCGACTTAGTGTGGGTATAGAACACATAGATGACTTACTTACAGACGTATCGCAAGCTCTTGCTGCTACTTTTCGTAAATTTTAATAAATTCATATATATTACATATTTATTAATATGATTAAAAAACTAACCGAAGTAAGAAAGAATAATGATATTTACATTATACCTACACTACCCATCTTCATGTTATTTGCATAAAAACGATCATAAAATCATACTACAAATATAATAAATCATATTTGTTTACTCTAATTTGATATCATCTTCAACACGTTGTCTCTTTGTTTCGGAGCCTTCAATTTGTGCTGCTGCATCTTCTGTACTTGTCACTTCATCATGCTCACGTTTTATCTTTGATGATTGGTATGCTGCCCTCATAAGTGCATCCACATCTTCTTCATCTCTATATAATGGTGTTGAAGTTTTTTTTATTGATTTATTAGGACTACCCTTTTTACTTTTTTTCTTCTTATCCTTTCGAACATCGTCAACTGTCGGTTGTTTTGATGAATTTTCATTGTTAATTTTTTGATTAGCACTATCATCATCGGAACCATTCAGATCACCTTCAGATGCATAACTGTCATCACTAGAATCATCACCAGAATCATCACTAGAATCATCATCACTACTACCAAAATTCTCACTATCAGATGCATCAGGATCAAAATCATCGTCATCTTCATCAGAATCAGAATCGTCACTTACAGACTCTCCTTTTGCTAATTTTTCAGCTTTTACTATTTGTGCTGCTTTTTCATTTTCTAATTTACGTACTTCTAAAAAACCTTTAACATAGCCTTGTAATGCAGGTAATTCTTCTCTTTCAATATTTGTAAACTCATATTCACTATCATCAGCCAATTCGAGCTTCAGATCAACATATCGAGTTTGGCCACTACCACCACCACGTCCTGCAGTAATTGATGCAATTTCTTCTGCTGGTATGAATAATATAGGCTTCACAAAGACTACACCACATTCTAATGGATATATTGCACCCTCTTGAGTACCTTTATAACATCTTAAAAATGATTTTGCATCTTTTGCTGCAGTTTGACTAACAGTCGTAAATAGATCAGTACGAGGCTGTGTCACTTTGATACCTCGTAAATGGGATACAAGCGATGTTACAACATCACTTTCTGTACCACCAATATTAAAATCATTATGAGTTACTTTTATTGGTTTTCCTAAACTTTTATTCATATTCCATAATAAACTTTTTAATTCTTTGCCATTGTATTGTACACTACCAGGTTCAATACGCATACATAAATAATCTTCACCTTCTTTTTTAGTTGTTTGTGATGCAGGTACAGCTGCTGTATGTGTAATTTTATTCCATGGTACAAAACAAGCAGCACTTTTACCTGTTAAATGAAGTCCAAGTGTGCTCACTTGAACCTTAAAGCGACCACGAGGTTCAAAGAATTGCGCATCAGGTAATTCTAAAAAGATATCACCATCTGAAGTAGATAACTCTTGAGATACGGCTTCTTTAGCATGTTCCGTAATCAATGTGTTAACACGCCTTGAACTCTTTGCGAACACATCTTTCAACTTAGTCAGGGCTTCTGTACGCTCTGTACCATCAAATACTGACAAGCAACTGTTCACAAAGTCATCTATATTGCCATTCTCACCACTGGCTGCATTGAAAGCAGACTCCATGATATTCTTCCCTATATAAGTATTAATCTAATAAAATGGTCCGGGGACCACTCGAACCACGACAGCAGCAGACAATTATAATTTAAAATTTTAGGAGATGTAGGATAATTCATTGTTTATTATAAGAAACATCATGAATCATTACAATTAATTCAATGAAAAGTGCTAGCGGTTCTCACATTCTATTTTATTTCTACTTACTACTTACTATAACTAGGGCTTGAATGGCCACTTTAGTATATCACTATCATCTTTATGCACAGGCAATGTCTCGAATATATCCTGTATATCAGGATGTAAATTTCCAATATCATTCATACCATTTTTAATACCCTTAGATACGTTTATTGTTTCCCCTTGGATCATAGTAAAAAACTCTGTATGATCTAAACCTGCCATTTTTCGTGCTCTATTCATCTCTAATGCAGGTTCAATATCATCTTCAAGTGCTAATGGGAATGTTCCCCAATGTATTCCAACAGATTGTCTAGACTGCAATTCCCGATGTATTTGAACAGCTTCTGCTGGATTGACATGTTGCTCTCGCATAAATTCTCTCGGTCTGTAAGCACCAATACCCAATGCTGATATATCGAATGGTCCAAATTTATTTCCAATAATTTTAAACAAATTCTCATCATATCCACTATCTCCCATAAAGAAGAATGATGACTTTGTTGTTTTAACAACATATCCCCCCCATAGGCACGTGTTGATATCAAGCATACCCCTGTTTGTCCAGTGATTCGCTGGGACAAAAGAGATTGTACTTGTTGCACTATGATCAGGGTGCATATATTCATAGCTATCCCACCAGTCCATTTCAATACAATTTGTTATATTATATTCATTTAACAATTTTTTGACTCCTCTAGGAGAAATCCATAATGCTTTATTCCCTATTTTTGTTGCTGTGGCAGAATCTAAATGATCATAATGTGTATGTGATAATAATACTACATCAATATGAATGTCATCCACACCATCTGGAACTGGTGTAAATCGTTTAGGTCCTGCAAATTGGACTGGAGAACATCTTTCTGAGAAGACTGGATCGGTTAGGAATGTCATTCCATCAGCTCTGAACAGCATGCTCGCATGACCAAGCCAAGACGCTGTGGGTGTTTCATCGTCACTCTTCATAGGGTGTTTAATCTTGGACTCCACTGGTGTTACCTTTATCAAAGACCGATTATCATTCAAGCCTAATGCAAGATGATTCTGCTTGTAACAAAACATGAAGTTCATCATTTCTGAAAAAGTTTTTTGTTTCCAACTAAATGGAGTCTCAAATACCCCATTCTTATATACATGCCTCGGTAAACTCGAATCTGGATCTGAAGTAACCTTCGTATTCACTAACGATGATGGCGCTGTGCTCATCGGTAAAGATCTAATTTTCGACAAAATAAAGGATGAATTACACCTTTTAAGCATGTAATTTTGCACAAATTCTTTCTACGTTTTATTTCAACAAGATGAAATACACTCTAAATAGGAAAAATATAGAAGAAATATCTCAGCCAGCTTAAAATTAAGAAAACTTAAGCCCCGTACCCCGTAGGTTTTTTGCCTTCGCGCCGCCGATCGAGCCGGAGCAAGTTTCTCTCATTGTTTGAGTGCAGAGATGAAAAATGATATGAAAGAATCAGATAACGCGAAATATTAGTTTTTTCTTTCTATTATAGACCAAATCTAAATGTATGAAATGAAACGATATTGTGATATATTGACTAATTTTTATATTGATATGTACAAGTGTCTCTTACCGTAGGTATCCCCTGCAGAGCTAAAGCAACCACACCACCTTTATTCTTCTCTTTGTTTTATGAACAATGGTATGATGTTCAACATTGTGAAATTTTCCAGGTAAAATTACTTAATCTAATGGATCAAGTTCTCTTTCAAGTTTTGCAGCGGCTGCTGCTGCTGCTGCATCATCTTCTTCTTCTTCCACTTCTTCGACTCCACCTGGATTCCATAAACCACTATCAACACATTTTTTCATCCACATTGATGCTTCTTCATTTGGCATATCATTTAATACAGATTGTAAACGACCAATATCTTGTGATTCAAATGCTTCTTGCATTGCTTGTGGCAACGATTCTAACACTTCATAAGGATCAAGACCTCCAGGTCCCAATGGTGGTGCTTCTGTAATTCTTCTTTCAGCATCCATTTCTTTACGTTTCACAACAGCACGTTCTTTAATACGTACTTCAAATAATCTTACTTGTTCTAAAAATGCATTTAAAAATTCTTTTTGTTCAATTCTATTAAAGAAGGGTAGTACAACGTCACGCGGATCTCGCTGCATGGACTGTCCAAGCTCTTGTACGTGGGATAAAATTTGTGATTGTCTACATACAAGTTTCATACGTTTTGATTTACCATTCATTTCATCTTCTAAACAACTTAATAGCATATATGATTGTGAATGTTCATGCAATAGAATATCACAATTATGAAATAAAAATTGTTTTGTTTTCTCCATATCAGCTATTTCACTATATTGTTCTAAAAGGTCCTCGTGTTGAAGAACATAATCATTATAACTAAGTACTGCATTTTTTTCACTTTTTTCCGCGGGACCTGCAGTAGATGGTTTTGACTGTACACTCTTCGCAGAATTCGCAGAAGTGGTGGTCGATATAGCTGCTTTCTCAGAGGTGGCAGGTGCTGGAGAAGATTTAACAGCAGCAGCTGCAGCAGCTTCATTCTTTTCCTTTTCTATCTTGTTTTCTTCCATAGCTTTTTCTGTAAGGCCTGTAGGTTTAAAATCATCAGCTTTGAGTGAAGCTACTGTTGCACTCTTA
>JACKZZ010019536.1_pt1 | contig 16384 bp, 10 predicted proteins | sample 8027871 | NCBI WGS metagenome assembly JACKZZ01 (sample SAMN15724774, study PRJNA655200) | protist metagenome | isolation source: fluorescence activated cell sorting (FACS) single amplified genomes of... | place: USA: West Boothbay Harbor, Gulf of Maine | collected 2000-07-19
GGGCTCTGCGTCTCCAATTGCTTGTCCAACGATATACAGCAATTATATCTTATCTGTTCATTTTGGGTTTGTTGTTCTGCAAATTTCTTTTCACTCATTATAATTTTACAAATATTTTTAAATAGCTTGAACAAATTAAAACGTTTATTATAATTATTATGTCAAATGACACAGTTTATTCAAAACAAATTTTGGATACGTTGAAAGATGGTTGTGAAAACGTAACCACAATATTCAACAATGTAACAAAACATTACGGAAAACGCCATCTAAAGGTGTGGGGAAATGGTATCAAGCAGGAGGAATAAACAAAAAATAGTTGTAAGTGCTGTACCCCAATTGGTTGTTACTTTTTTTGTAGCGATATAATATGTCAACCCAATAGCAATGCAAAATGATATTGGTGCAAAGACCAAATCAGTTAAAAACATTGCAATAACACAAAAAATAAATCCAAACAGTCCACCAGACCAATGAAAATCTTTAAACGTTGGGCGCCATCCAGGTGTCTTATAATACGCAAGGAAAAAACAAGAGATATTTAACAATCCATAGGTTAACATGAAAAACATTGAAATTAAAGGCGCAACAAAATTCAAATCACCGATTAAAATGCAACCACATGCAATAAAGAAACTAACAAAGTACCCGAAGATTGGATCAGCTTCTGATGCTTTATTACCAGCTGTGTCCGTATACTCTGGTGTGCCTTTCTCATTTAATTTTGTAGATAGAAGAAAAATGCCGAAGATTTACCAGGATGGCCACGGCGTCTATTATCGTTATCGCCCAGGAATGCGAATCCCAGACTATGTGATATTACTTGAAGACGAAACTCGCGTGGTTTATTACAAATATGATAAACATGGTGTGCCAAAGGTAGTTCCCAGGCATTTGGTGCATCCAAAGGTATTTGCAAAACTGGTGGTGAACACGCCTGGGTATTAGCGTTATTGATGGAGATGGCTGCTGATGGTCTCCAAATTGTTTAATCTATTTTTATTGCATGTGAGGTTTTGTAGCAGGTTTGTGGGTAGAGAGTGTTTTATATAATTTATTTACTTATTTTAAATCTTACTCATTTTATGTGTTGAGATTCTTGTTTAAAATAGATTCTAGTGTTGATGGGAACTGCAAATAAATATTCATAGTCATCATCGAAACATTTCCTATGTCCCTCATTCGGTCATGCGTTTGGGTGTGGAGTATAGTAGATTTTCAACTTTCTTAGTCTTGTTCTCGTTTTACTCAGCACTGGCGATGCGCTCCTTCTCCTAGAGTCGTGGAACGTAGGTGATAGTAGTTTTATTAATCTCTTACTTTTTATTTTACGTTTTAACCGCACTGGCAGTGTACCCGTCTCTTATAAGTAGGTGGAACACAGGTGGGCTATTGTTTTTTGCAAATAATGCTATTAATCACGAGGCGGTATGGTGTTTTCCTGCTAATTTTGGCGGAAGGATGGTGTGATAGGCTATACAGATCAAATTACTACCAACACGGGAATACAAGTATGAGGGAAACATTATACACCAGAGCAATGGAGCAATCATCCAGAGAAAAAGCTGTTGTTTTGTGCCCTGGACTACATGGTGCCTTCGTCTAATTCGTGCATTTCACACTCTTGATTGAGGAGCGAAGCGACGAATAGAGCCCTGGGCGCCCTAAAAAAACGGAGATTTTTGGACCTGGAAGAACTTTAAAAGCAAGCAAAAATAACCTGATTTGTGCATTTTTTATTATAGATTTTATTAGATTTAGGTAAATAGGTGCATTACAAATATGATAAAAATGGAGTGCCGAAGGTAGTTCCCAGGCACCCTGTACACCCGAAAGTATTTGTGACGCTGGTGGTGAACACGCCGGGGTATTAGCGGTTTGATGGTGATGGCTGCTGATGGCCGCCAAAGCGTTTATTGTCTTTTTTATGCATGTGAGTCTTCTTAGCAAGTTTGTGGGCGGAGGGTGTATTATACGTGGATTGTTTCATATAATTTATTTTTGATATTATGGTGTTAGTTATATTGGTTTTATTACTCTCTTAGTTTTGTTTTAGTTTTTACCCAGCGTTGGTGGTGTACTCTGTCTCTTGTAAGCGGGTGGAAAATAGGTGGGGCTCTGGTTTTTGTTGTGTTGCCTGCGAAAGATGAACCAAGAATTAATATATAAAGATAACTTTAAGATTTTTAACCATGTCACCATCTTTAATAATATATTTAATATTATATGGTGCGCGCCAGCAAGAAATACACAGGCCTATCGCCTACCTAGCATTTCTTAGCAGGCACACACTATAGGGGAAAATAGCAAAAATGTCCAAAATGTTTTTTTTGGACGAGGAAGTTGTAACGAGGTAATTTCGGAAAGTATTGGGAGCTGTGACCCGAGGTCGAAGAAGGCCAATCGTCTTATTTGCCGCTATGGATTAGAAAGGTCCCGAGCTAAAAATATTAATTATTTTTTATTTTACATACACTACAAGTCCACCAACCTACATCACACTCTTCGCGTTTCTTCCCACACCCGTAACTACGCGCACACACGCATATACGAACCCGGAATAGTTGCAATCCATAGCGGCACACGTGTGCAAACGTCCCAGTTAGTAGCATACAACATCTCCAAGTAGTTTAGAGTTTAGGAGATTACCTCGTCACACTTTCCTGGGTCATTTCTCATTATTTATTTTTTAATGGATTTTAACAATAATATTTGATGATATTTCTATGTAAAAAAATATTTTTTAATTTATTTTAAAAAGAACAGTACCATTCTATTACAAATATTTAAATCTAATACCCTGCCAAATTGCAACGCGAGATATTAAATATTAAGCGAGTTATAGCGATTTATCTGAAATTTTTCTTGCTGGCGCGCACCATACGAAGTCGTAATTAATTTTACGTTTCGTGTTTATATGGGGTTCGTAGATTTTTAAGACGCTGCACGTATTGCGCCTAATACGAGCTGCACCGTTATCGATGCTACAGCCCATAATAATATAAATAATGCTACTGCTGCATACTTTCTTACGCATACTTTTTTGGCCGTTTCTAATTCTCTGTCACTTTCCAACGCAGCATGGTATTTTTTGTTAATTTCTATTGAAAGTTCACTTTTATCATAGTCATCGCCATTTTCATCTTTAATCGGTATATTAAGAGCTTTTATGGCAAATTTTTGAAGCAATAACATCTCCACGTTCATGTAACATTGTTGCTCATTGTCATATTCCAATTTGTTAAATTCATCCAACATTCCGTCATAATTTTTTTTACGGTTTTTCTCAAAATTATTATTTGCCGTATACCAGACTTTCTGTACTTTTGGAATATTCTTTACTCCAGATTTTCTTTTGAGTTGCGCGGCTATGGAATCATCTTCCACCATTTTAGTATGTCTTGTCATTTCCAAATCTCGTTCCAATTTATACATAAACCAATCCTTATCCTGCGGCGGTTCTTTCTTTTTATTTCCTTTCCCCCCTTTTTTAGGAGATTTCTTCTTCTTTTTCGCCGTCTTTGGTTTACCAATTTCGTTTTCCTTATTATTTTCATCAGGAGGTCTTTCATGTTCAACAACTAATTGTAAACCAACTGGCCATTCACCAGGTATATTAAATTGTTTGTTAAATTTTTTTACAGTTGACTTATCTTCTAATATAAAATCTCGATTAAGTCCCAAAAGGCTTTTAACAAATATTCGTTTATCCTTATCAATACCTAGAGCTTCTTTCATTTGTTTAAAGTTCTTTTTTATCGAAACTACTCCTTGATATTCAGTTTGATTATTATTTTCAGGAGTAGGAAAGCATTTTACAGATACAAATGGATTATTAGGTCGTCTTAACATTAATGTTATTCCATTCATTATTTTTATTTTATCAAATAGCATGTTGTATGATTCAAATGTTCTATCATGTTTTAATTCCATGTTTTTAAAAATATATGCATACCTACCTTTAATATGAACTCGGTATTGATATATACGCCGAAGCGTATTCTGTTTATATTGTTCATCATCTTCCCCATTATCTTCAATCAATTGTTGCACTATTTTCTCTTTTAATGATTTTATTGTATCTGTTCTTTTAATATTAAATGTAAGAATCTGCTGTGAAATGGTAATAACTGAAACACATAACTCGTTTGTAATCTCTTCTACTTCTTCTTCAGCAGCTTCTATTTTTTCTGTAAACTCCTCTTCTTTCTCCTTTAATCTCTCTTGCAATTCATTTAAATCTTTTGGAATTGTTATTTCTTCCTGGAGGTCATCTTTCATTGTCCGCAACTCCGATATTTTATTTGCTGCCCCTTCCTCTAATAATTGATTCGATGCTTGCAAATCATTATTATCATCTACTATTGCTTTTGCTTCTTTTATTTCAGCCAATATTGAGTTTTTTGCTTTCATAAGTTGTGCTTTCAAGTCCTTTACATCATGCTTCGCTTTCATTTTCTTATTATCCATTAATTTTACGTTGGATCTGGCTTTACTTGTCATTTTAGGTTGAAACGACTTATTTAAGTAGGTCAGAACAATGGCAACACGGCCAGTTATACCAAGGGCTGTTATACCCAGTGTAAGTTGACTTTTAAAATTAAAATCTGTTCCTATCAAAAGTGAGCCCATAGCTATTATGGGTAGGAAAGCTGGTGGGACTTCCGGCATACCTGGAAGACTCTGTGGTATATTTGTTGATGCCAATCTTTCGACCAACTTCATTAGCTTTAAGTACATCATGCTAGCTAACATTCCAAGTATAATAACAACTGTTCCATATCCAGCTATTATACCACACGGTGTTCGTTTCCATCCACATGTTCGCTTAAAGAAAGCTCTTACAAGTATATGAATTGCTAAAACAATCTGTATTTAAAATTTTATTTCGATATTTGTTAGATTCTAAACATTATTTTGAATATGTATAAATATGGAAAGTAACCAAAAATGTGACTGTCATTTGATACTTACAAAAAATAATGGTATATATACCCCAAATATATATGCTATCGTTCTAGACGTAGTAACCTCTGTTATCCCTGGTGTCGGTAACCAGACACCGGCTTTACCATTGTCAGCAGGTAAAATATGATCTCCTTGCTCTCTTAACATCTGAAATAAGCTTGCTGTCCATGTGTCTAAGATATATGCATTTACATATGGCAATAAATTGACATAGGCATCCGTTATTTTTCTGGAATGAAACAGGCGGTAAACAAATATGCTTTCGTAATATTCTTTCAATGCATCCTTTACTTGTGCATCTGCTATAATTAAAGGCATTATTTTTTCGCTCATTGGATCATCTTGGTTTAATACCCATAAATCATGCCTTATTCCGCCATTGACACAAAAAGTTCCTCTATGCACTTTACCATGACAATGTACAAACTTAGTCCCACCTGGTCGATTTAAATCATCATCCCAATAATTTCTCAATTCCCATGCAAATAATTCCTTCTGCCCGGGATCTGGAGTACGACCTCGACCTTTACGCTTAAACGCTTTTTTAAATGGTTCTATAAAGATATCTGACAAATTAATCGGTTTTCGCTTATACCACCATTTCACAGGTTTATCGCCAGTTTCTACTGGCGAAAAGTTATTCCTAATTGATAACAATTGCGCTACAAACATTATAAGTAATAAGAAATATATATAATTATCGTCATCAATATCAAGGCAAAAATCTGCGTCGTTTTGTCCCATACTAGCCGATATTGGCATAGACGGTGGAACAAAAAATGCACCAATTATAGTATAATCACCACTGCAATCTTGCCCCAATTCCGTTTGCGCTCCTTGGTTGATATAAGTCCATACTTTATATCTAATTTCGTCTGACATTTTCAACAAAATTCGACAATTTTTCCGTGTGAAAGTTCCAAAACTTAAGTTTCCAGTGCTATTGCTAGTCGTTAATAACCTCCCACTGCTAGCTGATGCTAAGCTGCCTTCTAATGTCCCATTTTGAATTGTGGCATAGGGCAACGTCCCATTTGCGTCATTTAAACACGACGTTCCATTTCCAAAATAAACTTTTATCATTGTCATACGAATGCCCTTTGTTAAATACAAAGCAATTAACGATAACATTCCTAAAATAAGAAATGTCGCATGTGTAATTAAAAGTCGTTCATGGCTATCCGGTTTCCCTTTTGTCTCGCATAACACATATTCTTTTCCACTTCTATTCTCATACACTAATTTAAATTTTGAATTATAATTTTCTGGATCAAACAATGCTCCCATTTCCTCTTTTGTATTTTGTATATCATTTGTTAATGTCTGTTTTCGCTTTGGTCTATTATCTGATTTTCTTCCTTGTTTTTTTTTATTCGGCTTATTTTTGAATTGTTTTGAATTTGTTTTCACTTGATCCTTACGTGCAACCCTGCCTTTAGCAACATTTACTTTATCCGTTTTACCAACTTTTGTTGTCGATTTTGCATTAGAAACTTTGTTTGTTTTACTTTTTAATGTCGTCGCTGTTGTTGTTGTTGATGATGATGGGCTAACATGGGTTTTCTTCTTCTTTTTATCATCATCTTTCTTTTTTCGGCAACACTTTTTATAGCATAAAATGCAAATGCAACAAATACAACATAATAGAACAACCAAAATTATTATAGTCAATAAAAGACCAAAACCCTGAACATAAACCTGGTCCTTTCTATTTACCGATTGCTTTTCATAGGGGTCTGAGCACGTGTTGATTTCTAGCATCTCAGGTTTTGGCTCTAATGTATCGTCAAACCGACATCTACCGCTTTCAGCTGCAATTTCATCATATAAATATAAGTGAACATACCTTGCATTAGAATCGTCGCAATAAAATTGACTAAGTTGTTTTGTGAATGGGGAGTCAATGCAGGCACCAGATGGTGCATAATAATGCCAACGATTTAAAGAATTAATAGCTTCAACTGGAATTTTGCAATTTTCATCGGCATATAAAGTTGCCTTTACCATAGTCTGCTTTTTTGAATGCAACTTTATTCGCCTAAAGACGCCGGAGACATTGTGACATTGTTCTAATATATAATCCTCTTCATTATTCCCACCGTTGTTACAATCATATAACCGAACAGCAGTTGTATTTATTAAGTCAGCTCGAATATTATAATCAGAGTTGCATGTATCAGGATTTAGGTATACACTACTATATGCAATATATGAGCTTGCAACATCACCCTGGCTAGTAGTACCAGATTTTTTACAATGGTTAATTGTATCAAAATATGTAAATTGTAAGACTTTGTCAACTATTTTACAATTTATTATTACATACGGTGGTTCACCGGATGTTGTTGATGATGGTGTTGACGATACACCCACCGCTAGCAATGATGCTACTAAAACTAAAACAATAAAACACGTGGGCATATTTTTGTACTATTTATCAGTTATATATATAATACAGATGGTTAGGATACACAGAAGGTATATTTTGTGTGTTGTATGTCTTTGTGTATAGTTTATAGAAAGATAAAAGATAAGATAGACTATATATTTATTCTATAGTAGTTGAAGAATGCCAGAATGAGAAAATTTATCTAGCGAGAGTTAACATTAGGGTTTTATTATTTTTGTTCTTCGCATTTTTTTATTTGCTCTACCTAACACCCTTACTTGACATCATAGGTCTTACACAAAAAGAGTACAACCATTTGTACTTCTATATGTCATACCATGCATTACAAATTACACACCCAGCACCAGAAATCATAGGTGTTTGGCACATTTTACACTACAAATAATCATACTTAACACATGCAAAATAAAATACCGTCATGCACTACATTATAAAATATTATACCAAATCTACTAGGAAAAGACAAAATCTAGCATCCGCGTTTTAAGATCTGGGATCCGCGTTTTAGGCTGTGGGGATGCTGGATGGTAGGAGGGTTTAGTATACTGTGATAGGTGCTTGATCTCGCCTGTATAAAGGATTATTATAAAAAGATAAAAAGTAAAAAGAAAAAAATTATAGTTGATACTAGTTGATATCTCCTGGTGTGAGCGAGCAGAATAGACAAATCATCACACAAGACTACGACCAAGTATAAGCTGATCTTTAGTACTATATACTGCAAGATCAGGAGCGGTAGCATGGGGATAGCATTGTGGGAGGTTTTTACGAAGAAGGTTGTAATGCTGTTTCGGTGCTAATTTTGGCTGGAGGATGGTGTGATAGGCAGTGACATGATGTACTAACTAAGTTTACCACTCGTCATTCCAAGTTTGTATACCAAAATACATACTTAATATATTTTAAAAAAAGTATGACCCCTTTTGATTTTTTTGCGGACCACCTACCCTCCTCGCTAAAAAATGACCTCATTTCATCATCTTTGATCTTTGGTCTTTTTTGGTAGTTTTTTGATGGATGTGTTTTAGTTTTTTAATTTTTTATTTTTGTGAAAATGATATACGACTTGTGTATAATATTATTATATATGAACTTATAATTCGCATATGGATACATCTGCATCTCTTGATATATCATATGAAGAATGAAAATATGACGATTTAATTCATACGATCTCGTTTGTAGCTGCAACAATCGCATTGATAACTTCCAGCTGGGTCCTCTCGCATTATACCGGAACATTGTGGGCATCTAGCGTAGTTCAATGACATTGTTTGTTCTTTTGCGTTTCGCTCCATAGTTTTAGGTGTGTTCAAATTCGCACCCATTAGTACGGGAGGTGAATTACTTCTGCTTCTTTTTCTACAAACATTGTCAATGTTATTATCCGCATTAGGGCTTAAACGTCTCTTTTTTGATCGTCTACATAACAATTGGTATTCTTTTTCCAGTTGTGCTTTTCCCATAATATCTTCGTCTACGGTGTTTTTAAACTCAGCCTGAAGTCTTTTTATTTTCTCCTCAGTTTCGCGTTTTCTTGTTTGCTGCATCTCGTCGATTTGAGCTTGTTTATCTAGATTGTTTTTAATTTCATTTTGCAAACTTCGTTCCTCTTCCGCTTCTTTGCGTTCTGTTTCTGCCTGATCAATACACTGCTGTATATTATTGTTCATATCACTATACTTTCTTTGTTTTATTCGTTTTTCCATCTCATCATATTGCTTTTTTGTTTCAGTTATATCCAAAGCTGCATTAGCATTCTGCTCAGAAAGTTCGTTGATACTTTTATCTCTCAACTCAATTAATCGTTTGCAATTTTTCATTTTTTCTTTGTAGTTCTCCAGCCTTTTCACATCCTGAGACTTTGAATTTTCTTCCTCGTTTATTTTTAAATTGGTAACTTGTATATTGTTTTGTTTTTCATTCAGAGCATCTTTAAATAGTTGTTGCTCTTCTTTTAACCGCCGTATTTCTTCTGTTTCTACCGGTGCAACATTTTTAATCAACTTCATAATATAGTTTTTAAATTCCTCCACCGAGCCAAAGTTTTGGCCATGATAAAATTGATACAATGCTGCCTTTATCAGCTTCCAACGCTCGTTTTGACGTGGATGCAGTGTTTCCGTGAGCATTTGGAGTAATGACAATTGCATACTGCTAACTATTTCGAAAATGCAATTTAAAATATTAACTATCATATTTTCAGGCATTGATTTGCATGTTTCAGTGGCAATTAAATGTTGGAAAATGTAAATAAAGACCCGAAGTCGTTTCTTTTCATTTATATCAACAATATTTTTAAATGTATTATTAGCCACAAAATGGGCGACTAACGCTCTTGACGATTCGTGTAAATAATCAGCAGCAATTCTTAATACAACCGTAAAACCATATTTATTTATGTTTGCCCGGCCTTGTTTTTTGCATCCTTGAAATACTACTTGATAGAGCGTTTTGCCATTTTTACTATTCGGAAGACATAGTTTAATGCCAAGTGCTTTTAATTTCTTTCGACTTGTTTCCAATGTACTAGTATACTTCGAATTAGTAATATTATTATCACTTGTCATGCTCTCTATGCCATTGGCCACACCATTTTCATCCTCCGAGGAAGATTCTGTTGCGAAGGACAACAAGAGCTGATTGAAACTAGATAACCCCAAGTTAGTTAATATATCGAAATGTATACCATCGTAAAATCCTTGTTCAACATCATGTAGCCGATGATTGTATATGTAACATGTTTCAGCACTACTAGTGGATCCCCATTCTGTCCATCTTGGCTCTCCAGTGTTTATATGTTCGGCATATATAACGATGCAAATATCAAACAGCACACCTAATATGGTAAACACGTCTCCTTGCGCCCACCCTCTTGCATTGTTGGAACCGTAAGAAGCGCGTTTTTGTACCAGACAAAGCATTTCTGCCGACAAATGTTTTTCCTTGGTTAAATACGTATATAAATCTGTACCTTCCACAAGTTGTTCATGAAATAATTTGCGTAAATTTGCACCAGTTAAATTACACTGTTGATCACCAATAAACATTCTGAACAAATTCAATGCGTTTAAAGTGGTAGTGCTTAGTACCATGTCTCCACTAAGGAAGTGCGCAATGCAATTATAACCGCAGTTGCCATCGCCAGTCATCTGCACTAAGGTTCCGACATTGTAATTATAGTTTTCAGGATTAGGAATCAACTCAACGATTTCTTCAAAACTTGAAGTGGAATTAAAGGCAGCACCACCACGTAATGATTCATGAACATGTTTTTTTTGGGTGTCCATACTATCAATGCAAAGAACTATGCATAATAATGCAAGTATTGTCCATTTATATACGTATATATATATATCTATATAGAAACGAAGTAAACCTGCTAAAATCGAACTGCAACATACGTTTTCCCTGCAAAATATATTCAAAGTACTTGAGTATGAAGTTGCGTGACATACAGATTTATCAACCGGTGTATTAAAGCTCCAGCAACCAGGCACTACTGCCCCATCTTGCAATTGCATATCACTGCATGTATCTTGCCCACCCAACAACGTTGTCGTCGGTTTATTGCCTTTAAGTTGTTCTTCTTCAAAACCAACATCTAAATGTTGGGCTTGGCGGATTGCATCGTATTTTGGTTCATCCTTTTGACCATGTGTGGATTCATCCAGTCCACTGCTGCATTTAATTGCAGATAATAACAGTAAACATGTTAATGCAATTATTAACAAACTGTTTTTATTACTTTTTGTATGTTTATTAAACATTCTTATTTTTAAATTTTTTTGATTAATTTATTTATTTCTAAATTTATCTATGTGTATTTTTGTAACTTCTACTTTTCTTATTAATTTGTATATATATTTGTATATATATGTATATTATAAAAATACCAATTATAGTATGGGATTTTATGTATTTATTGTAATGTTGTTTGTATATAATATTTTTACATTAATAAAATAGTGAATGTCATGTGGATTTAATGGGATATGCAAATTATTGATTAAAAAAACCTTCTCATCCCAATACCATTAGCATTGCATAGCATTGTTTGAAAATGCTAATCCCATTTAATCATGAAATGGGATGAACAAATATGAAATATCATGGATTTTTATTGGAAATTTTACTTATGATTGGTTGTGATCTTTCATCGTTTTCTTCTTTTCTGGAAGATGACGAGAAGAAGGTGAAAAAAAGGAGGAGGCCTTCGATGGTAGATATTATGACGCATTTAATGGAGAAACCTTCATAGAAATAAAGAAAGGTCAAGGCGGTATGCATTTTGATATGGTAAGATATGCAGAGATAGTAATGGGGTTTGGTCCTCAAGACACCGTGACCGTATTTTTTAAATGGAATAAGTCACTCAAACAGATAATATCAGCATACATAATAGATACGAAAGACTTAATACAATTTCTTAAAATGTCTCCGCTGGAAGGTGTTACGGAGTACCAAGAGTTCCAACGGTTGCTCGCTGAAGATCTAAAGGAAGGCAATGCCCATGGATGGCAAATTAAGTCAGATTGGCCAGGAGAGTATAAACACGATTTTCAAATGAGGGTCAGTCTCCGACCACACGAGTCTGGCAACCCGAACCATTTACTTCGAGGCGATGGGAAATACATAGGTGTCCAACCGCAGCAATTTCTGGACTATCTGTTGAATCCTGAAAATTTACCGGGACTTTTGGAGTGGGAAGACGTAGAAGATCTGCCGGATGGGTATATCAAATACTGTCGGGTGAAGGCACCCTGCATGAAGGCACGTGATCACGTGTGGAAGTACACCATCGACAAACGGGATGACGGTAGTATTTTTGTAACCATTAGGACGTGCCAATATAAGAGGTATGACAGGAGCCAATTATGTCGGGGATGGATGCGTTGCAGATTCTAGTTATATTAGGATATGTGATAGTTCCGTTTAAGCACAACCATGTGTTGTGCTTCGTTGTGAAGGTAAAAGTTGTAAGATGTTTACATCAATATGCTTCTTTCACCTTTGCAGGCAAGCAAGTTATATGTTCGATTTAGGAAGGAATGCTTTATAGCATTAATCCTAGAGATGAATCGTGGAGCTAATAAATGATGTAAAAAGTCAATATTAGCGTGCTAACTTTGACCCCCGGACCCAATAGGCTGATCAGGATGGAATCCTGCAGTGGCATTGATAACAGGTAGTACGCCAGTCACAATACGTGCTGGTTGGAAGGCTGCAATGAAACTATTTGAATAGCAGAAAAATGCTATTCGGGAATGGAACAGGCTCTGGCAGAAACGTAGGATAGGCGAATACGGAAAGTGAGTACAGGCAAGTTAATGATATTAATTAGTCGTCGGAAAACTAGTACGGAAAACTGCAGTCCCATATAATGAAGTTATAACCGAACTGACGATTGAGCGCGCTTAAAGATCCAAGTACGAGTGCAGGGCACTGTACTAGAAGCAATTGAAGGGAAACCAAAAAGAATTCTTTTTGTCAACATGCTTTTAATGGGGAGAGCCACACGGTGAGAGAGTTGGAGTAAAGTTAAAAAACTATAAACTATGTTAAGGTAAATTTACCGCAAACTGATCTTATTAAAGGTGGGTCATATATATTTTTTTATAAAAACAATTAGTAACACAAAAAATACGGGTTCGTACTCATTTGATTCAATGTTTTGTGTATTAATCAAACTTCCTCTCTCACTTTATTATTTTCTCTATTTTTGCATGGCGTATGATATGTGGTTCCCTTGTGTCAATTCTTTTGATTTTTCATATGTCATATATTTAATTTATCCTGTTCTTACAAGCTTCCTAAAGTTTTGTCATCTTCTTCCTCTTTGTTATTATTGCTTTCTTTTATGAATACACGGTTGCTTTTTTTTTTTTTTTTTAATTTAGACCATGCAGCTTGTCCTTTTCTTCTTTTTTTTTTAGTAGTTAGACCCTTTTTAATTTTAGACCATGCAACTTTTCCTTTTCTTCTTTCTTTTTCAGTAATTAGACCATTTTTAATTTTAGACCATGCAACTTTTCCTTTTCTTCTTTCTTTTTTAGTAATTAGACCCTTTTTAATTTTAGACCATGCAACTTTTCTGCTTTCCCTCAATTTTTGCTGATCCCTAACATGAGGAAAATGATGGATCGCATGATCAACTTCTACTTGTTTTGCAATGTACCCATTTCCTTTCTCGTAGATTATGCCACCATTATGAACTGCATGCCATGCCTCGGTAGGATTGGTAGGGATCACATGATGATGCACTGCATGGTGATGATGCCCTGCGTGGTGATGATGCCCTGTAGTAGCGACATGGGGAGCTATTCCTGCTTGGGCTTTTTCTGCAGCTTCTTTAATACCGACAAGCCCCTTTAACTCCTTTGCCATGTGTGTAAATTTGTCCTCAGTAAGCATATGTTGGAGACCAGTGACAAATAGACCTTCGAATAATGCGCCAATAATACCAAAAAATTTTTCAATAAGGATTTTTTTACAAGTTTTTTTGCAATTGCCATGTAACAGGTTATATATGTTTTCAGTAAATGAAGAAATTGCTTTGACTAAATATTTCCCCCTGTAATATAAGCCTAGAAATAAGCCAATTACATGAACCAATACACCAAGTGGTGGAAATGCAGCCGTGGCACCCATTACTATCCCAATCCCAGCAAGTATGGTGTAGGCTTGTTTGGCGGCAGCGCAATTAAAAAGCAGCCTTCGAGCAGTAGCGAGGAATTTTGTCACCTGGTCCGTGAATTCAGCCCATTTGTTTCTTAACTCAATCCTGGCTTCATTGTCACCAAGACTGGTGATATACCTGCTTAAGGCACTAAAAACATTTCTAAAACTTCCAATGATATCTATATCCCCGTAATCATTCGCGTTTTCGTTTTCCTGTTCCTTCATGTAATCTTTGTAGTTTTCCTCCATGCTACACTTAGAATCTTGTGTCCCTTCATATATTTCAGTAGCCATTCCGCCAAAGAACCCATCCAAAAAGCCGAATAGCATCGACTTAAAAACATCCCCTGCGGCCAATGATTTCGCCTCTACCTCGAGTGCTTGTATATTCTCCTCTAATAGTACTTCTTTGAAGTTACCAGGGTACACACACTGGCATGTTTTTACAACCATACCTTTGCATTTGCAGGCACCTTCACACGGATCAGCTTCGTCTTTCTTACATGTACTATCTTCCCAGCAAGTGCCATAAGCTCTTCCAGGAGTTTGCCATTCACCCTCCTTGAGCTTACGTGAACATTTACCAGGGGCTGTCAATGAGTCCGTTTCCACGTGTTTTACGGCAGTTTGTAACAGTGAAACAAAGTGCAGCTTGTGTTCTTGGAGCTCTCTGTGAGTTAATTCTTTTATGTCGGAGATAGGTTTTATCAACTTGACATGGTTTAAAATTGGTGAATTTCTAAATTGCCAGCCACTTTTTAGCCCACTGTGAATTGCTTCTAACTCTTGAACCAAGCTTTGGTCTCCAATGGTGAAAGCATGTTTACCATGGCGTATTTGTTCGGCAACTATAATGGTTTCGTGGCTTATAAGCAATAGCAATGTAAGCCAGGCCTTACTTATATTTGAAACCCCCATTTTTCTAACACTCAAAAATTCGAATTCTATTTGTTGGTTTGTAAAGTATATATATATATATATTCACTGATTCACTAATTGATGGTGAAGAAGTGGAAGAGTGCGATAATCTTTCTCTCTGGACACCAGAGGCATTTCCTGGTCCAAATCTACGTTTTCCTGAGGCATTTCCTGGTCCAAATCTACGTTTTCCTACGATAATCTTACACTGGCTTACACAGGGAAAAATTCCTGCCTGAAATCTGCCATACATGTTACATGTTGTTACGTTGTTCCTATCAAATGACAAATGACAATAGGTATGTTGTATACTAAGAATAGAGATAGCCTGTCTGACTTTTTACAAAAGGTATTAAGTATATATTATTGTATACTAAGATTCCTATCCATGTGATTTTTGGTCAAATAACAAATAATACTCTTAGTATATAACAACATATACTTAACATATTTATTTTGCAAAAAGTCTGAGACAGATTTCCCCCCCCTTTAAATCCACACTCCCATGTCTTCCTCATTTTGAAGCTGTCCAAGCCTGTGTACCTGCTATTTTACATCCAATTTTACCAGGCTGCAGCGATGTTGTGGATAATTTAAGTATAATTAGTATGTTATTACCAATCGCATATTTGGTATAATGCATTATAATAACCTCGTAATACATAATACCAGGAATACATAATACATAATAATAATACATAATAATACATAATATTAATAATATTATAATACATAGTACCATAGTATTCAAAAAAGCCGTGTTGCAAGGCGAGTATTTATAGTATTATAGTATTATTTTTTTTTATTATTTTTTTATTATTAGTCTATATATATATTATTTTATTCATCATCTATATTTTGTATTATATATGGCACTATGTAGTATAAAAAGAAATATGGTGCACGCAAGTTAATAATAATATATATTAATACCACTGCTATCACCACTACCACTATAATATTGTTATCAATCCTTTCATTAATACCAGCTTCATCATACCACCTTCCATCAACCATCAACAACTGTTTGATTTGCCAGACGATAGTAAATAATAATTTCGTTTAATAATGCATAAGATCATACGGCATTTATCGAGCTGTGCGTGGATACTTATAGTATCAATCTATATTTGCAAGAGCAACGCCGTGCGATCGACGGAAACATCTTGTCGCTCGCTCGACTCTGGCCCTGTTAAACAACGTGAGTATGCATACAAATCGAAAACATACAGTGGTGACCACCAGCAAGTGCGCCAGATTTCGTGTAAAGTAATTGTTACTCAGCGATGTTGTATTGAAAATATAAGCTACTATGACATAGCTGTTGAACAAATTTCAATACAAACGCCACAATTACGCGGCAGAAACCCACACGTGCCGTCCTCGCAGGTAGAAAAAAATATCGAA
>JACKZZ010017564.1_pt1 | contig 16382 bp, 16 predicted proteins | sample 8027871 | NCBI WGS metagenome assembly JACKZZ01 (sample SAMN15724774, study PRJNA655200) | protist metagenome | isolation source: fluorescence activated cell sorting (FACS) single amplified genomes of... | place: USA: West Boothbay Harbor, Gulf of Maine | collected 2000-07-19
TCTTCGTCCTGTTTTTTTGAACGTCATTTGCGAGCTGAAAATGTTGTCTTGGCCGGTCAATGTGCGGTTTCTGGGTGTGGGTTCAGCGCGGGTGGAAATTGAGCGGCGGGATCATCTCTTTCAGCATGGGCTTGAGTCGCAAACCAAAGCCGTGTGGGATCTTTGCAGGGTCTCGCTAAAATCCTGAGAGTTGGTCCACGAAAATCAATCGTTCTAAATAAAAAAAATGTTCAAATATTTTTTTGATTGGGCGCTAAACCATTGACAAAATTAAAAATCTGGGTTCAATTCAATTCAATTCATTCTTGGTACGGGGGGATCGCGCCTCACGTGCTCCCAATTAAAGTGAAGAGAATAGAGAATTTAAACATGCGAATGGTGCGATCATCCTTTCAACAATAAGTTACAAATCCGTATCCCCAATGGGAATCCGTACATATGTTATGTTGTTCAGTTGTTGCATAACTTCATTATCGAGGGCAGGCGTGCTCATTCTGGGCCGGGGCACTTTTTGCAGAAAAGCCAGACACGGGCTGAGACGCACCGGTAACCCACCTACGAACAACAACATCCTCGCCCCCAAGCATTATTTCAACGACCTTATACTACTTTAACTACGGCCGCCACGGCTTCTACTACCTTCCGTTCGGTCTGGGCCCCTTTTGAGACTGCGTTCCCTAAGTTTTACCAACGAACGAAAACAATTCAAAAAAGGGTGGTTATTCTTGTTATATTTTGACCTGTTGTTTTCTGATTTTGGAGGTCCCCAACTGAACAAGTTTTCATGTCGTGTTGGTTTTGTGGCGGAACACAGCTTCAAAAATCTCGGCACGCATTTTCTTTCTGTGAGGGTGACCAAGATAGTCCCCTCCAAAGAAACTCTCGCGGCAATTTCTCGATGAAAAAGACCTACTTGGTAAGTAGATCAATATTAGCTGAGCAGGGTTCAGCAAAATCGAAAAAGATGTGCACGAGCTCTGTAGCAAAGTCGAATCGTTTTTTTTCTTCGAGTATGCTATGTCTCCTGCAATGTTTTTTGTAGATTAAAGTCCGCGTGATCGTGTAAGAAGTGCAAACAGCACCGATGACGACCCAATGTTTGTGTGTTGTTGTGATTCCATTAGCAAGTGGTTTCTTCGGACAATGGAAATCTATGCGGAAGCCTCCCGGGTCTTTGAGGCGTGGGTTGCACCATACTGTTCGAAACGTAGTTTTGCGATTTTCATCCAATCAACTATGGCTCTCACGGGATTATCTCATGACCATGGACGAAAGCGCGGGAGGGTTTGTTTGCGTTTCTGTGTATATGAGAACGTGGCAATGGCACCGTGTTACGCATTGCGGCCTTGGCCAACGGACGTTCAAGTTTCACGTGCATTTTCAAAAAAAAAAAGAGACCTACTTACATCTTTGGTAGCTAGGAGATATTATACAAGGAGGAGTATGGGGGCGAGAGTGTCGAAGGTTGCGATGCTAGTTCTGTCCATCAAGTCGTATGCTCTGAGTGAGAAAGAAGTGCCGGTAAGGTTCACGCAAAAAAATAGGTCGGCATGCTCCTTTCGCGAGAAGCTAAGCTACGTCCTGTGAACACACTCCCGGACTCTGTGTCCCGATTTCCAAGCAGAAAACTATAAAGAAATTTTCTGCAAGAATATAATTAGAGAATTTGGGGAATGAATCATTTTTTCGGAGTGGTAAGCGTATTTCGAAGAAAATTTCGGCCAAGGAATTCAGTTTTTACGACGGCCATTCATTCTCAAATCTGAAATCTGAATGGGCCGTTTTCTCCATTTATCCCATGCGTTCTTGCGTGGTGGTCAGGGATATGGAATAAAAGTATCACAATATTCTTTCCAGAGTCAGGGGCAGTCAGACATATCCAGAAGAAACCGATTTATGCGTCCACAGCAGATCGTACCCTCAGTTGTGGCGAAATTTGAAACAAAATGTTAAAGATCTCGTTTTTAATCAGAGTTTTTACCACGAAGTATTATCACAGTAGCAATTAAACATCCCTTCTTACGATGGCAAGCGATTTCGTTCCTCCTCTACAAGCCACAAGTGGTCGTGGTAAGATTTTTGGTGACATTGGAGAGGACGCGTGGGTCGATCACCGACCTGTCAGGAGCCGTCCTATGCTCTATCCCAATCTTCCCCGTTTTTTGCAGCGTTTCGAGAGCACATTGAGAAGCCCGAGACGACACAAGAACGACACCGTCTGTTCACCGTACAATATTAATTCAACATCGCGGCCCTTCACTTCATCGCAGCTACCACAACCAGGTACATTGGAGGCGCGGCAAGCTCTTAGCGGGAGCTGTTTTCGCATCGTGGTTCCCAACGTCCATGTGTTCAAAGTTGGAGATGCTAAGCGTCTTCTTGCCGAGCAAATCGGAATCCACTCTATGTTGTTGCAGTTGTACCCTGGCACAGCGTTCGGTGGTGGTGCTACTGACGACAGCGGGTTCACAGATCTTCAAGAAGAAGATATTTTTGACGGGAAAGAGGTAGGAGGATTCAGTCAAGATTTCTTTTCATCTCTGGCGCCGGGGGGGCCCGCTGCACATCATGATCGTGAATCAGAGCTCAGAGATTGGGAACTCTTGCATTTTGCTCTCCGACCACCAACCGACGAGTCCTTTGATAGCAGGTCTTGCTCCGGTAGCTCCTCCTCCGAAGTGTGTTGCTCCTCCTCCTCCGACGAACAAAAACATGTTCGTGATGCGCAGCAGCCCCAATTCACCTGCAGCGTAGCCTTTCTCGCCCTCGCAACTCACCCGCGAATCGATTTTCTGAAGGACATCTTTCCCCACCGCACGCTCGGCCTAACAGACACGCAGCTTTCTGAACTCGAATCACGCTTAGTTAATATCGGGGGATGTGGTCTGCCAGTGCTTCTCCGCACGCTCTTTCAAATGCATGCTTGTTGGGGTACATCTTCATCTCATCCTCTAAGAAAACCCGAAGAAGGCGAAACTTGTTTGCCCAACAATCAAGATCCTTCCGGGTTGCATCTTTCCTCCGAATTGCCGCAGTGCACGGCTACGGTAACTGTAATGTCGGTTCCGGTCGGTCGAAAGAGTCAGTCCTCGACACAGAAGTCTGCGAGTAGTGCCGCTCCTAGTACTACTGTCAGAAGATCTTTCGACGTTACAGAAGATGTGGGGCCGAAATGGTTTTGCTTAGGTAGCTGGGCCAAAGACACTCGCGCGGTGTTTCCTGCCCCCGAAAGTGTTGCGAATGGAGACTCACAGGATTTGGATTCTTTTTCGGAATCTTTTCCGGATCTAGAAGGCACTGCATTTCAAAGGCAGTCGTTGCTGATCAATCTGAGCAAGAGCGATCCGAGCACCTTTGGACAGGTCGTCTGGGTGAAGGAAGGCACCCCCGCGGCTAGCAGAGTTGTCATCGTTCAGGATCTTTCTTGTCGACAAAAGCGTCCACATCAAGACGGGTCCCAACTCTTTGATAAAAATAAAATTTGGAACACCTTCAACGCGCCGCTCTCCTGTTTCTCCAACTACTCGATGCAGCCCCCATTGTCATTACAAGCAGGGCACAACAATCTGGATCTATTTGAGAGATTTCTCCTCCGATTGGAAAATGTTTGCAGGAGTAGTGGCAAACGCGGGGATGTACCCAGTGGTTTCTGCAACACAGCCGAATCGGTTTACGAGGAAGCGATTCGCCAAGAAATCTTCAAATGTCTCCGCAAGGACGAAATCGCAGAAGCGAAAGAAAGACACCGATTGCAGCCTGATGCGGCTTTTAATCAGATATATTACCCCTGAAAGTTTCTGACGTATTCTTTCTTTTGAGATAAGCTATGAGTACCCAACGAGCGGTTAATATTGTTTCTAGCGGGGCGAGAAATCAAATAATTTTTTCCACAGTTTGATCCGATCTTCTGCGATTGACAGGAAGTAGTAGTGAATCAATAAGTTCTCTGTTCTGTTCAAAAGCGCCCAGCACGACGAGTTTTTTTAGAAAGAGTCCGTTTCTTCAGAGGGGCAGTTCGATTCGTTTGTTCAGAGGTGCAGTTCATAATAAAGGACGGAGGAGCCGTTCCATTCATAGCGCATGCGGGAGAAGATTTCTCCTTCGAGCTTTACTTTTGTTTCCACGATCGTTCAACAGAAGTCTTTTTTTCCCGATGCACAGAAGAAGTTCATACTGAGGAGCGTCCGATTCTGAGAAATCCGATTCTAATTAGATGAAATTCCCCCGATTTTTTGTCACAACGGCGTCTCCATCAGGGCTAATTTGATGATGTTGTAACCCGTCACCCCCGATTTGTATCCTCCTGAGTTCCAACCAATGACACATGTCCCTCATAGTTCATTTTCTTTCGCACGCAAAGAAGTAGAATAGATTATTTGGATGCATCTTGACAAGTGTTGATTATTCTTTTTGTAGTCGTATATAAAGGGGTGGTAAATACTTGAAAATGGCGGACGAAGAGGTTGTCGAGGAGACGGCTCCGGCGGAGGCTCCCGCAGAAGATGGTGGCCAAGCTGCAGACGACGCAGCACCGGCAGATGGTGTTCAAGCTGCTGAAGGAGAGACAGCAGCCGCTGGTGAACAGGAGCAACCTGCTACTACTGAAGGAGAGACTGCTAAAGCAGAAGAGGAGAGCGCTGCGCAAGAATTGTCTCCGGAGGATCCACAGGCAGGACAAGACAGCGAAACAGTAGCGGCGCAGGCTGCGACGGCTTCTGCTGCGACCGCGTCTGCTACATCTGGCAAGAACCAATCTTCTACCGAATCGGATGTAGCCGCGACTCTATTGGTATCCTCTGAATTGCCGATAGAAGTGAAGAAACCGGCTCTCCAGGAGGGATCGAAAGCGAAGAGTTTGGGAACGATCTACAGAGAGGAAAGCTACAGGCAGTACGAAGTAGCGAATAAATACACCTTCGCGGAATTTGAACTCTCCGATATGGCAGACGCGTTTAAGGTTTTTTGTTTTGAACTGGTTGTATTTAATTTACATCGAGTGATTTTATTTTTATTATCAACAATCACGATAGCAGCTCTCTCTTCAGCTATTATTATCTACAAGCACTACGTTAACAGCAACGACGTCGATCACTGCTATCCAATGGGCCTAAGACAAGAACCTTAGTCATTTCGAGATTCAGATTCAGATTATTGAAAGGATTTATTTAGCAGTGTCGGCTGATATAGAAACTAGTAGACGCATGTGAAACAAATGCTCACCCATGATATATTCAGTGAAAATGTTCACAAAGAGAAGCTTCCTGAATTGAACAATGTAGAAAAAAAAATTTTCAAAGCTCTGCGATATTATGGGCGACAATCTTTTGCTTCCGGAAGCGTTGAGTCGTGCGATGATGCTCTACGGAAAACCCCAGGATGAAAAAGATTTTCAGTGGGCTATCAATAAGGTCGACGATGAAGGAAAAGGACTATTCGACTTTCAGATGTTCGTCGACGTCATGGCACTCTTCAGAACCCGTATTTTACTCTATTTTTGTCGAGTACTAAAAGTAAAAAAAAACATTGACACGTTGATCCGTCGTAGATGCTCTGTAACATAGTTGTTCGAGATGATGCTCTGATATAATTGCTAATATTTTAGACGTGTGAGTATTGGTAATGAATATGGTCGTCGAAAACAACTTGTCATTATGAACTTGAACAGCCCCTCTGACGGAGCCTGAGTTGAAGGAGACGTTCGAGCTATTGGATATGGATGGCGGTGGCTCCGTGGACTCTACCGAATTGCGGCAGCTGTTGACGTGCGTTGGGTATTCGCTTACGCCGGCCGAAGCCGATGAAATGATCGATGAGGCGGACGCGGATGGCTCCGGAGAGATCGAGTGGCCCGAGTTTGTGCACACTATTCTCAGTACGCAGAGCTAAAAACGTAGAATGCTGGTAGTATGTGTTGTTATAGGTAAGTCGATTCTATACAAGAGTAAGAGAAGCAGAAGTAGATTCCATTTTTAGGAACGGTGGAATAAGCATTGCGTGTACAGCAATTGTTGGAATTTGGACATCTCTGGACGTCTTTTGGAGTAGGAGTCTATAGTACTAAATGTTTCTTCGCTGACAGTAAACGATTTTGGAATATTGAGGGAAAATGGGAGAAATATGCAGGTTTCGTGTCTTGTTAGTTTGAATTGCTGTCAACTCAGTGATGGCAGCATTATCACACGTAAAAAAGCAACCGTTTTGATTTCATCTTATTTTGCAAAGAGCTTGGTAGAGTTGAGCTTCCAGAATACATCTCATGCTCATCGACAATCATCTGTTTTGTTTGTTGCATACATGCTTGGTCTCGTAGGAATTGTCTATCAATTTGATTGGCGTTAACAATGACATGTTCGAAATGAAACGTTCGTAGCGCGACAAATGAAAATTGAAATTTCACGCAGACTTGTCAAACAAAATTGAAATTTGCGAGAGTGGAAGAGGGTAGTGAATATGTTTCCCGGGATCAATCACGAATAAACAATACAGTTTTTCCAACCGGAATACACAGTTGGCAGGAGTCCTTTTGGTGAATTATTTGCATAAGATGCCAACCATTTTTGTCTCTTACGCCCTCGATTTTTGAGGACCTAATTGATTCGAACTTAGGGAGACTTTCGTATAGCATACAGTATTGGTATCCGTAAACCCCCTCAGTTCGTGTCTTTTTCCCAAGCTGGTGGTTTGCCAATTTAGACAAGTTTATTCCTGCTCATTGTGACAAGCTAAATATATCTCCGTAAATTTTTCATTTTTGCGAAACCTTCACACTCGTTCTGCACATGCGATTTCCACTCCATAGATTAGATAGTCGATCAGTACTAGCGTGGTAGTTTTCTACTATTATCATTTCTTGTATCATAGTACATCTCGTAAAAAAAGATGCCTCGTGATAACAAATCGCGTCCCTCGCTGAACTCCCGTTTCCTGTGGCAAACGCAACATGGTGGCATTCACGGCAAGACTCCCAAGAGTGGTCTCGAGCGAATGTTGGAGGGGCGGGGGTACAGAAGAATATCAGAAACGAGTCAGGCTGGCGATCCAGGTTCGCCAAGGAATAATAATTATCCAGGCTCCCCTCGTCAGCGAGACTCGATGCGGAAAGGAACTGCTCCAGGGCATTCGAACCTGAACGCGGCAGCGGCAGCAGCGGCGGCGCATCACAATGTGTATCAGCAGTGGCATCTGCCAAGGCAAATCAGCAGGGAGGTGCTTCAAAAAGCGCACCGAGCGCGCGGCTTGGAGTTCGCCAGAGCCCTGAGTATGCCGGTCTCGGAAACAAGCATCCCTGGATGGGGAGAACCGAAAGAACAGAAAAATAAAGAGGAACAAGGAGGAAAAGAGAGCCAAGCAGAATTTTCAGGACGGAAGACTCTTGATAACAATGAGCATCCCTCTGCGAGTTCAGCTGGTAATACTGCGCCGGATAATAACCCGACCACAGGTCCTGCTACTACGTGGGTCAGGAAGCGCGGGTCGACAATGTAGGAGGCATCCTTGAATATTCTTGTGATGTGGCGGTGGGGGTCGTGCTCCAAATCTTACATTGTGTCATGAGTAGTAGCGAGGGCACAGGCATCACTTCCAAGCGTATCCGGGGCAGTCTGTTCCGTGGAACAAACTGTACAAACGTGGATAGGCAAACCCCAATCGGAGGGTGCTCGATGCCCCAGTCGGAGGGTGCTCGATGAAAATCTCGGTGAGTGAGATTTTGATCGATTTTTCCAAGTGGATTTACAATAATCGGAGTGTAGCAAGCAGGATTTAGTTTGTTTTACAATTACAAGAAGTGTCGCCGGGCAGATCTGATCTTTTTCACTACGTATCCAGGCATTGACATTCGCGAGGCGCTCCTCCGAATTTAGGTCTGAGTAGTTTCGAGTCTGAGTTGGAAAGGTATTTGGACATCCCAGTAAAAAAACAAATGGCAAGACTATTATTGCGTTTAATCAAGTCTCCAGAAATTGTGTTTCGCATTGCCGCAGCTCACACGGACGAGCAGTTTTCCTCTCTGTTTCGTTTGTCTGCAGCGAAACAGTCTTCCAAACATCTTCAGGTCTTTTAAATTTCAACTTTTTTACAATCTGAAGCAACTGCAGCCAATGCACAATGTTCATATCCTTCAATGCACAACAGGCTTCAATGGAACAGCCTGGAAATTTATCCCACTTACTTTTTCATTGGAGTAGCCAATCGATTTTCTGATACTCAGATCTCTACGGAGATTGCGCTGGGTAGGGAACCAGAGTACAGAGCGATGGCCAGTGTTGTTGGGTAAATGAAGCACAAAACAAAATTGGACAAAACGTTGTTTTCCAATGCGAATTTTGGCAACAGTTGTTTTTCTTGTCGTCGTAGAGAAATCTGGAAAGGACGCGCCGTCAACCGTGCACAAATGTCAACATGATTTGATTCTGATGCATGGCAGGAACGCATTAAATGGTTGGTGCCTTGTGCGTCTGTTTGAGAAATTAAGTAAAATCGACAAAAGTGATCAAGGTGTTTCGACCAAGGATTCGTGGTTTCTGTTCTGGGTTGCGAATTGATACATTTGGAGACGGATTTTGGTTGTGTTGGAATGTTGAATCCCAGTTCTCTGATCTGCATCGACATATTTTCAATCTAAATTGCTAAATCCGAAAGTCTTATGTCTATTTTATCGTGTGCATTTGGATCTCCAGCTGTTTGTCTGCCATCTTACAATGCTGTACGTTCTACACAAGTGTCATTTCTGTTGGCGTGGAGAGTTTTTTTCTGCGCAGTTGAGAGCGATTTAGAATTTGTATCGTCCGTTTGGCTGGGTTTAGGGTCTCAGCGAGAGGTTTTTGCATCAGACGGTCTTGTTGATGGCGGGCAGCAGGGTCTTCCTCTCTGTTCATCCAGGTTCGTCGATCTTGGGCAGCAAGATTGTTTCCTGAGTTCTCCGTGCCTCTCAGCGTGGAGAAAACCAAGATTTGGCTAAATAAACAAGATTTGCCTGGCAAGAGGGAACTCATATCAACATCACATATGAGTTGTGTCTTGGAATCTTCTGAAGAAAGACCTAGCCTTCAAGATTTCGCCTGGTTGTCTGTCTCAAGGTCCAGAAGAGGTTCTTTGTCCCCAAATGAAATCTTCTCTTGGTCGCATGGTTCCTTCTCCATCTATTGTTTCCCGCGCGGAAGAGAACAAATGCAAATTATTCTTCAGATCTTCAGAAAAAATTGAATCCATCTTTTGCATACACAACTTTCATGTCATCTAAATGTCGATCGTATGAGTCTCTGTTTCGCAATGTTTTTTTTCTCCCAACAAACGTGTCTCTCGTTTTCCGCAACGAAATTTCTTCTGTTCTGCCACACTGAATGTCCAACATTTTATTCCATCATAATTGGCTCTGATTTTTACCATTTTGAAATATTTCGATTATATTGTAAATCGCAGGGGAAAAGGTGCTAGCTAGCTCGAAGTGTTTAGTTCTTCCTTTGTGACAAGATGACCGCCCGCCTGAAAGCCAACCGCAAGAAAAGAGGACATGTGTCCGCCGGTCACGGTCGTATCGGAAAGCACCGCAAGCACCCTGGTGGTCACGGTAACGCCGGTATGCAGCACCACCACAGGTATTGTCTTATCTTTCAGTCTCTCTTGAATAGTTTACGGAAATATACATGCAGTGCGTGTTTGCGTGTGATCTCATCAAATTGTCACATCGGTAGAGAGAGTGCGAATTCATTTCTAAACGTCTTTTTCATTGAAAAAAAAACGAAAAAACAGAATCAACGTCGACAAGTACCATCCTGGTTACATCGGTAAGGTCGGTATGCGCCACTTCTGCTGGCACAAGAACGCCTACGTGTGCCCTCGTGTGAACGTCGAGAAGCTGTGGTCCCTCGTCACCCCGGAGACTTACGAATATTACAAGAACAACAAGGGTAACTTTGCCTTACGATTATCGGAATTGTTTATATAGCGACTATGTTATGCATTTTGTAGCACCGAGAGCACAAGCTGTGGCAGATTCAGTTTTTTCTAGGAGCATGCCGTTGAATTGGGTCTCTCTTTCAAAGCTGTAGATTCTCGCAAAATGCCACACGAGGACGGCTCGTAGGATCGTATGATTGGTATTTGCTCCACCAAGATCCACATGCATCAACATCTGCTAAAATCTTAAAACCAGGTGGCAAGGCTCCCGTCATTGACTGCGTCAAGGCCGGATACTTCAAGGTCCTCGGAAACGGATCCCTTCCGGAAATTCCAGTCATCGTCAAGGCTCGCTTCTTCTCTCGCCAGGCTGAGCAGAAGATCAAGAAGGTCGGTGGCGTCTGCGTCTTGAGCGCTTAAGGTGCTTGAAACTACTGATGCAACGAAAATTGGTAGGCGGTAGAAAATGAGGAGAAATTTATCAGGGGCTGGACTAGAACTGTGGTAACACTTGTGGCTCGGAACTACGCTTCTAGAAAGCAAACACTTCGATGTAAACTAGGATCTTAATTTCCAATGTCGTGGATGGGGCTTCGTGCTGAGCGCGGACCTTGTGGGATTTGAGATCGTGTTCTGCCGATTTGTCGAACCTCGTAGACCCACGTCCCGAGAATTACTAATCGTCATGTTGTACATTTACTAATCATCACGTGGCAGGGAGCATGTTGCGTGTACACGGTCATAAAAAAGCTCTGAGCGTTCGTAGGGAGAGACGTCAGTCTCCAAGATAAGAAGTCGCCGATCTTCGAAGTTCGCGCAAATCATAAGCTGCCCTCGCAGGTCTCAACATGTCCAATATTGGATTGAATAAGCGACGAACATGTTGGACCGAGTGAGCAATGGAATTGTCAACTCTCCTCATGAAATATTTTTTTCAAGTTCAAGCGAAGTAGGCAGCAGTGTGTTTATTCAGTCAGCACGGCTCGTATTAGAGTTTATCATTTAGCACTGGACACCCGCAGCTCCTTGTGTTTGGCACTATTCTTCTCAAGGCTAACCGATCTGGTGGTGCGTCCAACTCTCGTGTCATTCTCTTGGTCCGAACCGATTGGACAATTTCCACTCAGCATATTCAGCGGAGATCCGGTCATTGTTTTCCTCTGGTGCATTTTGATCTCCGCTCTACACGCGGTGCGAGGTTCGACCCACTCTCCCTACGTCTTAACTCTCGGCGAGTTTCTGTCAAGGTCATTAGAGATCACGCACTGTCGAAGGGATCTTTCTCCTTTAATCAATTTGCAACCAGCAGACAATTTGAAATTCCTGCAGACAGATCGAAATCCCGAAATGGTGTAGGTAGATTGTCAGAATTTCCAGTCGAAGTCTGAACTAAGCCCAGATGGTCTGATTGCGGTTCGGTCTGGGCGACGTCATCCGTCATATTTTAAGACGATGTTTCTCTCAGTAGCATTATTCATATGTAGTTTGACCCGTCCATTCGGAATAGGAGGATACGTGCAATCGTTCCAGAAAGGACACAATCGAAAAACGATGTGCCCTGAGCGTATTTCATTCGCCTCTCTCCTGGTAGGCAGCCGGAGTGAAGTTGCAGCTACATTCTGGTGGTGTCTTGTCGTGATCCTCTAGTTTTCATCGTCTTTTCTAAAGTTGAAAGACGCCGCCATCCAATCACCGATCAACGGGACGAAATGAGCCCAGATCCAGCAATCATTGAATGTAGCTATTTCCATTACTACCGGAATCGTCGATCGTCGTGAGGCTCGAGAAGCGAAATTTGAGGAGTGGCAGGCGGCCAGAGAACGGCAGGAATTTAACGAAACGCGACAGAGCGCCTACATCTCGGCCAACAGCAAGATTCTGGGATCCGATTCGCATTTCCTGCGAACAGAGGCAGACCGCGACGCCAAATGCTTGATTTGAATTAGTTTCTCCCTGCAGTTGCTGGTCGACAAGAGTGAGTTTGACAGGGGGGAGAAGCATGTCCATTGAAATCCAAATCGGGGAGAAGAAAAGCATGGCACGGTGATGGGGATCGCGAAGTGATATGCAAAAAGTGATCTGGGCGCAGAGCGCGCGCCTCATGGATTCTGGAAACTCAGAGTGGAAGTCTGAAGACGCAGAGAAATGCAGCGAGGGTCCCGGTTACACAACTAAATCCGCTGCCACCGCGGCGCAGATCTATTGAACCAAGCTGGTGATGGAATTGTGGACACTCAGAATACCTCCTGTCTTGAACGAGTGTGGGGAGAGGAGTAACATGCGATTGCTGGAGAACAGAAAGGCTCATAAGGTCAGTGTGCGTCTTGTCAAACAAACCTGAAGAACGTATGCTCCAAGTCAAGTGCTTGAAGGTGATTTGCGGTGTTCTTGTGAATTCAGACATTGTAGTCGAGATCTGATGTGCCTTCAGACATTGTAGTCGCTAACTTATTTGTTTCTCGAGGACATGATTGATGCCAGTGTGTGATATTTCGATATACTGAGTATTTGCCATGCTATTGCTATACAATACCCCTACACGTTTACAGCAGAACATCGCCAATAGTCATCTTTAGTATTTTCACCCATTAAATTCATCCTGTACCTTCAACAGTGATCCCCAATAATTTTAATTATTTTCTTATCTGGTATCGAGCCCTCGTGCAGGCGCATGGCGACAAAACCACAAAAATTGCTATCTGAACAATGAAAAATATGTCGATTGTTGCTTTGGCGTGGCAGCGTAGTGTGCCGTGTTGTCGGCCTCGAATAGCATCTCCGAACTTCTCGTTTCTCACAATCTTCATCTTCCTGGCATCCTCGTGGTTGCCCTGCCGCGTGCATGGTTTCCTTTCGATCGAGGATCTGGATCCTGATGGAATAACCCGAGACCGCCGAGCTGGTGCTGGAGCGACAGCAGAGAGGAAAGGAACGATTTCTGCAAAGCAGTCTCCTTCCCAGCGTTCTTGGGGGAAAACATCTTCTCCTCCGCTAAAAAACACTGAGATCAAATCAAGTGCTTGAAGGTGATTTGCGGTGTTCTTGTGAATGTGCGTGGGTTCGGTTTTGTAGATGGAACTTGTTAGCGAGAATGAGCTGATTATCTTCATTGCATGTTTTAAGATGAATATAATAGTTTCCAAAAAACATGAGATATTGCCTAGAATTGACTACAGGTTTCTAGCCCAAAGAATTAGTTGCATATTTATTATCGAATTAGCGGGAAATTGATTATGACGTTGTCCCACCGAGAGTCTCCTTCTGCAATGCAGGAACGCAGCAGCGCGAGCAATGCGGTCATGGCTGCTCATTGCGTGAGTAAGGACATCTCGTCTGCGCGAAGGATTGCGTTTCTCATCACCGGTGTCGCCTGCGCGCTTCAGCTAATATCTTCTTATTCTTCAGTGGGATCATTAGAGGAGACGACGCCAGAACAAGGAAGGAGCGAGCAAGGAGCCCCAGTAATTGATCTCGGCAGGCGGCGTGCGGACTACTCCAATATAATTCGCGAAAGAATATTTCCGCACCAAGGAGATGCTGCTGCTTCTTCCGCGAGGATATCAACGTCGAAAGGCGCTAGTCGCAAGAGCAGAAGAAAAATTGATCGGATCCTTGGAATTTTCTACTCTGCTCCCCGCAGAAAGCTTGCAGATGAATCTGACAGGAGTGTGGACAGTCCATCTCGAACCGGAGGAACCGCATTGTTATCCCAGTCTCGTTCGGTTTCGGGCGAATCGTATAAAGCTTCTGATACCACGGAGCAGGCCGGTTTTTCACAAGACTCGAGATCACCGAGAGACATGGAACCCGCAGAGGAGCAGACTCGAGTCTCAGGGCAACCTCGAATCATATCAGAAGATCCTGTGGTTACAGAGGACTCGTCGAAAACTTCGGAGAACGACGATGTTGGAGACGATACAGAGAGTTGGAGCGCTTCAGGAGCTTTGGTGGAGGAAGCAGAGGAAGTCTCAGAAAGTAGCAAGGAGGAGGCAGGAACGTCTCTGCAAGAGCAGCAAGATGCGGAGGAAAATACCGAACTGCCTGGAGACGAATACCCGGTTTTATTTTTGGATTTTTTTTTGTTAAGAGAAGATGTCTGAAGGTTGATTGTTTCTCACAGATTGTTCACAGTTGGTTGCAGTGGGGGGTATTCATCACATGGATTTATCTGAAATTGCGATACCTCTGAAAATCTAGTAGACCTCCTGCGATCTTTGGCAGAGTAGTCCATCTTCTTGCTTTTAGCTCGTCGTGCAAAAAAACAACACATAGAAATCTCGAAGCAGCGAGGAGAGAAGCGTTTTTTTGTAAAAAGCCGCCGCGTGACCGACGCGGCTACTCGAGTGATTGCCATATTCTCATGTATCGTTCGTCCTGAATTTAATTCTCGTTCGCGATAGAGTTTGAGAGAAGTATTTCCATTTTCGCAATCTGTCTAATAGTAGAATCGAAGACACCCTTGCCAATCTTTCCCCTGCAGTGCAGTACCTTGCGAAGCCCGTTTGCACACTATTGATACTTTCGAGCTCGAAAATTTTCTTGCTTCCACAAACCGATATTACGACAGTTCCATCGAGTATGCGCGTAGCATTTGTAGAGCAGGCCCTATCGAAGTCATTCTCTTAGCTAACAAATCAAGATGCACCATTATAAAGATATCGTTTCAAGTTTTTTACCTTAAAGCGTTGTCCTCTGTTATACCTCAACGCAAAAATGTTGTCCTCTTCTAGCGTATTGAGTACAACAAGCCGTAGTAGAGGCAAGATTTATCTTGTCTGCACAACAGCAATATTCTTCCTGCACCACAATCAGGCGGAAGCCAGCTGGAGTGAAGGAGCGAGGTTGCCGCTTGCGGACGACGGAAGCGAGGAGAACCACGCGGGAGCTACTCGACTCCGTCCCAAGAGGGACCATTCCGACTTGGACCAAGACGACTCGTCTTCAGCAGTGTCTTCCGGTTACTATGATGATTCGGCGATTAGAAAGGATCCTGCGGATTTGGATTTGACTGAAGGATCTGGATTCGATGGCTTGCCGGAAGAGGATAGCATCGTGGATGCAAGAAGACTGGCATACGACGAGCAGCAAAAAATCGAATCCGCAAGGGTATCTATACTTTGGCGTTGAATCTGTGATTACAGCGTATGTTCTCTTGTTTGTAATGCGTTATATCGCAAACGGCATTTTGCGGAATATGAATCCTCTACCCAGCTTTTAGTTGCAACCAGAATTCGAAAAGCGTACCCAGAGAGTGGCCATGTCGCGTAATCTGGAATGTTCTCTGGTGAAAACCAGCGACCGACCTATTCGCAACCTCTTCGCAACCTGTACTGGTGAAAACCAGTATTACCTCTTCGCACCTAACAATCCTTCAGACCATGCCGGTGGTCTCGAGAACTGCGGACCATGCCATTCGCAGAGAATTTTTCATACTGAAATTATTTTCCAGGTCTACGGAAACATCCACAAGTACGCGTATTATTTCATCGACCTCCTAATTGGACACCCTTTTGCGCAGCGGACGTCTGTTATCATCGATACAGGATCGAGCCTTTGTGGATTTCCCTGCACGACGTGCGCGCATTGTGGACGGCACATTGACGCTGCCTACGATATCAGCAAGAGCCCATCCGCGAAATGGATGAAGTGCAATTCGAAATGTATAATGTTTTCGAAAACTACCCTTGTAATTCAACTATTAAGTTAGACTAAGATTTTATGTGGGACTTATTGTTTCGCGAGCTACATGATGTAGTCATCTTTCGTGTAACCGATCGACTTGCCACCGCCATAATTTTCGCCTGTTGTCATGATCATCAATCCCACGTCTCCCGGAGACGCCGTACCGAGGCATGGGGCTACTTCTGCGGACAGTCTATCGTACGTGTAACCTCCTAAACGGCTTCGCTCAGACATTCTTCTATTTAGTAATCACTGGAATTCCGTTCTCTCGAAGCGAATAGCATGTAAAATCTTCGCATGAAGGTACTTGCAAGGGCGACAAGTGCTCGTATTACCAGGGATACACGGAAGGATCGAGCATTTCCGGTTTTTGGTTCGAAGACTACGCGCGCTTGGGCGACACGATTCAGAACAATCCCCCAGTACGCGTGCATATGGGATGCCACAACAACGAGAATAAGCTGTTCTACACGCAGAAAGCTAATGGAATATTCGGGTTTCGTTTACACTTAGTATTCTTGGATAGATAAGTGCACGAGCGTTGCTTCCGAACCACTCCTTCTTCCAAACCAGAGTGCTACGTTTCCTTTGTGGGATCGATTGATGTCGGAGGTCCTTTTACGTTCGCCAAGCAATGAGATTTATTAAATTTGAAAAATCTCTCAGGCTTGCCGGTGGCGGTTCTTCGGATTTGCGGCAGAAGCCGACGATTCTCGCAGATTTTCTCCGGGATCGAGAACATGTGAACGCAAACGTTTTTACGTTGTGTCTGTCCCAGGAAGGGGGACGAATGATTGCGGGTG
>JACKZZ010014512.1_pt1 | contig 16373 bp, 20 predicted proteins | sample 8027871 | NCBI WGS metagenome assembly JACKZZ01 (sample SAMN15724774, study PRJNA655200) | protist metagenome | isolation source: fluorescence activated cell sorting (FACS) single amplified genomes of... | place: USA: West Boothbay Harbor, Gulf of Maine | collected 2000-07-19
TTATAATCCAGCACCCACAGACTGCGGCTCTTCTCTTCCGAAAAGTACAGCTTGATCGGATACTCGTTCGGGTCCACCTGAGAAGATACAAGGCGTCGATTTACCGGAATCTCTTCTTCACGAGTTCGACAGTTGTAGTTTGTTCAATCCAAAATCGAATACGATAACGATCTCGCCTACAGCGTCCCGTACCACACTGATGGTTCCGATCTGCATGTTGGAATCCCCGCGGTAGACCTTGATGAGCCCGGTGGAGGCCTCGACCCATACGTTGAGCACGTTGTCGTAATCGTCCATCCAGTAGCCACGGAGATTGTCAGAAATCCACGTCGTCTCGTCGCGCGGCTTCGGCTTCGGCTTGGTGCGCTTGTTGCCGCCAGAACCTGAGAAACAGCCGGGGTGGAAGATCGACCACGGTGGATCATGTGCATTGCTGCGAACGCGTCATCTCATGAATACGAACGCGTCGTCTCATGAATACGACACCTTTTTTTTCCCATCCGCAGCACAGCATTCCCTTTTGGTCCGTGCAGCGTTCCCTTATGGTTATAATGTTACTCTCGAAGATCTGCTTCCGTACCCTTGTATGTCTTTCCGCGGCCCTTGGCGCCGGCTGCGCCACCCTTGGCGCCCTTGCCCCACTGGTCTGCGGCGCCGTAGGCGTCCACCTTCTGATTACGCCGGTTCACGTTCTGCACGACGATGGCCTTCGCGGGTTCCGGCATCAGAGTGGACGGCAGCCTGCAAGTGAGGGTGAAATGAATCGGTCCTACTCGATGTCGTCGTCGTTCTTCTCCCATAATTCTCTCAAGACTCAAATCGAAAAACCGCGTCTTCTATGCCTTGGTATTAGTGCACTGCGATGGCCAAAAAACGCAAGCGATATTTCCTTTTCTAGTCCCCACAGCCAGGAGGACCGCGCGCCGCGCCAAGTGCAAAAAATACACATACCAGATCGCGCTGATCTTCGCGTCCGTCGGCAGCCTGACGCTTCCGCGCTCGATCCACTCAATCCTGCTGTAATCCTTGACGAGCGCCACGGGCTTGAGCGCGCACTTACCCGGGTCGCCGGGCACCAGCTGAACCCGGTAGCAGGCGACGGGGAGCTTCGGACGCCCCTCCATCACGTCGTTAGTGTCCTGCTTGCTGTACGGCGCCTTCTTATCGATTTTGAGCGCCTTGTCCGTGAAGGGCATGCGCAGCGAGGAACCCTCCGAAGAGGCCTTATCCAAAATGTCCTCCCACGGGTTCTTGGTGCCGCCCAATGTGGGGTCTTCGCCCTGACCGGTGGTGTGCAGAGGGGATATTGATATTAACAAGGTTGCGTATTTACGTGGAAAAAATTCTAAACCAAATTTTCAATTTCGACAGTGTCGGAACTTGAGAGCTCGTCAAGAGAAGTGCTCGATATTCGGCAAGAAAAGTACCTTGTGCGCGTTCGCGAGCAGCCTGTGCAGGGGGCCGCACTGCTTAGAGGCCACGAAGGCGAGGTTAGCGTTCCGTATCGCCTTGGACTCGTGGCTGGACACGTGCAGCTCCTCCCAGATGAAATGCAGGGAGATCTTGAAGAGGTTATAGCGCTTCGCAAACCCCGACGAGGCGAAGACGTTCACGAGGGTGCTGTCCTTCGCCTTGTCGACGCCGAGCGCGTCGTAGGTTCGCCATATCACACCCAGCACTGCGGCTTGGCAACGGATCAGACACTCCATCCAGAGCTGACAGGGGGAGGAAGATTGAGGAAAATTGGATTTTAGTATTTTACACATTCTGTCTCGAGGATGGGATGTGTGTCAATTTTTACGAGTTGTACCGCTTCAATCTCCGAGATTTGCTCGAGGCAGGTGACGTGGGGGAGAAGCACGTCGACATCCTGGTAGTACTTGAAGATAGGCGTGGCCATCTCGCAAAGCGTGAGCGGTTGCCGCGCCTGGTGGAAGTGGTCGATGGCCTCGTAGAGCCCCGTGAGGTCGTCGTTCGACTTACATTCGAGCTTCCCGCTCTTGGGCAGACGCGGGTCCCGGTGCCCGCACATCACGGAATGCGTAATCATGTGAGGATCCCAGCATCCCAGTTTGTGCAACTTCTGGCACATGCGGGTGAACTTCTCCTGGTCGGCGGACGCCATTGACGCCATTTTGCAGTGGGACTGGGAGGGGCTAACTTATCAACTTAGTAAAACCTACCTCTCTGATTGTAATTATCAAAAAACTAATCCAAATGCAACCAGAATCGTTTTTCTAGCTACGGCAGGCTCGAGGAGACTCTTGCAAGTACAACACGAACGATCTTTGAAGTACGGCTGCGAGTCTTTCGTACAATTTTGGGTCGCAACCGAAGGGACTTACTTCCTTTCGTTTGTAGAAACCAGCTATTCTGCCACGAAGAGGGGGGACAACGCGGACAACAACTGCCTACTGGCCTCGGATCTGGGGAGATCGCGAGTTCTTTCGTGCGCAAAGGACTCTGTCAAAGTTTGGTCTATCGAAAAGGACTGCAGATTAGGGTTGTGCGAGGAGGATTCGAGTAAAAATCACCATGACTCGGGAAAGGAGTACACAGAAACGCTGAATTCCAAGAAAATAAAAAGATAATCCTTTGACAATCGTGTCGTCACACGAAAGCCAAACCAATGATTCGGAAACTCTGGTGCTGCAAAGCTCGGCCCGTCCCGCCAGCCACCGACTTCGTGCGCCCGCCGAATCGATGTACAGAACGCGTCGATTCGTAGGGACCACACTTTCCACTTGGTGCACGTTAATTTCGCAACGTAACCCTACGCTTTGCAGATGAAAATCATAACTTTGATATGAAACATGACATCATGCCGACGACCAGAACGCGACACAAAACATATCGAGATTCATCACTTTGTTGCATATTTTGCACGTCAAATCGAGAAGAAATACCGCCACGCATTGACTTCGCTGTTTCACCCTTGCACGAGAGGCCTCCACTTGAAAATACTGCATCTGTGCACAAACAACACCCGCCCCACCGGAACAGCACCTTCTTCCCAAAACACCAATTCTTCTTTTTGCCAGCGCGACAGAGAGAATACCGAACGAGAAAATGTTTAGCACAAATATAGACCGGCATTCGATGCGTCCTGAGTCCCACGGACTAAAGGGCAATAATCGCTAGCAAACGCAAGGTCAACATACTGTGAGGGCATTTCGGACAACCACCGTTGCCTGGAACGAGCATGATGCCATTTAGTAGAATTGCTCGAGATACACATCAACGCCCCTTCCACCTACTGTTCTGCTTACTCAGCTTGGTTGTTCAACTCCTGTACGCCGATCTCGTCGCGCTGCCTGTTGGACAATACGACGATGACTACGACGATTCCCACCATGACGCAAAAAATAAAGATCCCGCAGATTACCTGGCACCCGCCGTGGCACGGGTTGCAAAAATGGTCCTTGCAGCACTTGTTCAAGCGGCGCTCCTCCTCTTCCACACTGGTGCTTTCCTCCGACTCGTCCGAATGCGCTTCGTCGTCGAAAATTCCCTCGGCGTTGCGGGCCATCTGCTTCTCGCGCCGCAAAGCTTCGCCTTTCTCTAGATCGAGCTCGAGCATCCGCTGCCGTGCCGACTTGGGTCCGCCAGTCGATGTTTTAGCCCAGCCGCCGACGTTGCCAGCTCGATCAGGGGGCTTCGCCGCGCCTCTCTCGAGAAGCGAGTCTGCGGGGCGTTTCGAACGTTTTTTCTTCAGTTCGTTCGCGTTCTCCATCCGTCCAAGCGCCGCCATCTTGCCGTGGTAATTGTTCGGAAGCCGCTGCTGCCAGCCGTTTCCATAGGGACCGCGCCCGTTCTGGAGGTTGTTATTACTGCGTTGCGGCGCCGACGCGACATCGCCCGGGGCGTTCAAAGCCCTGTGGACCTTGATAACTTCGACTTCATCGTCGTAGCGATGATGTGCGTGGTAGCCGTCGTCTCCAGGCGAATGCGCGCCTTTACTCGGCACGCGACGGTTCAAGCGCATCTGCGGAGAGACCGCATCATCACTGGTGCTGCCACGTTGCGCGAGCACGGTGGTCATCCTACTGGAGTTAGCGAGCCTCCCCGGACCGCGAGGTACTCCCTGGGAGAACGCGCCGTCCCCTTCTGTGAGCGAGCTGGTGTTCCGAACAGAACCATGCTGACTCACATGATCGCGAGGTCCTGATTGCGAGACCGAGCCGCCGCCTTCTGTGAGCTCGGTGGTCGCCCGAAGAGAGTCGTGCGGGTCCCGCACGCTCATCTGCTCAGACAGTCCCCGCTGTGCGGGTGCTGCAGATTCGGATAGCGGCCCTACTAACCAACTTTCAAGCGTCGAACGTCCGCAGATGGGGTATGACAAACGTACCACTCAGCATGCTAAAAAGAGCATTTCGCTATACATTTACACCCGGGCCTCTTCTCCAACGTTATCACAAGCCATACTGCAGGTCGCCCTTTGCGTGTATATAGCCAGAATGTAGAGGTTGGATGAAAACACCTCCGATTTCACTGATTCGAGCCGCGAGAAGGCGGGGTGTCTGATTTAGCACCTTCTGTCTCTCGAGTCGTTTCCATTCGCAAATTCCTGCCTCACACCCTCCACGAGGGCCTCTCACAGATACCGTAAGAAGCCGAGTTTCGATCTCCGTATCATCATCTCTGTCAGGCATAGATTGGCACGCTCCAGGAACTCCACGGACGGCACGCCACAGCATCAGTACCGTGACGTCGAAGTACTCTCGTACTATCGTACACATACTGAACGACTGATTTACAAGGGTCAACGATACCAACTGCCAAAATGTTCTTGTGGAGAATAAGCCCAGACAAAATGGACTAGAAATACGCATTCGTATTGGAAAGGGATACACACACGGCGTTTCGATTTTTCGAACGATATGAGTCCACACTCCACGCACTGAATACGAAGACAACGACCGGACTCCACCATTTACATTGCCGATGCTCGAGCCAGTAATACGATTCGATAGTTAAAACTTAAAACTTGAAACTTAACACTACCAGTACTGACACAATTACAATCCGAATCGGATGACGGGATGTACATTGACAGCGAAGCTGGGTTCTGCACCCGCTGTGAAAAAGCACAAAGAAATATTGTCGTATCCCAGTTTAAGGCTATACAGTAGGGATGAAAAAAGTACGGCAGCGGCAGCGGCTCCAAAAAAGGCACTCACCCAAACAGTGGTATATTACTTCGGCGTCGTTCGTTTAATGTTCGTTTTTCGTAGCTCCATGGCTCAGATTCTCTGCAGGAAAACCACGCTCCAGATCCGGAAAAAAATCTCTATTGAGTGCTAAGCTGTAGGTCGCGGCCCTAGAGTACCAGAACCCTCACCTACAGGAAACATTGCATAGCTGTTGTAATGGATCCAGAAACGCGGTCGCGCGGATCTCCGGCGGAAAGAATGAACCCCACTAGAAATTGCTTTAATAGGATTAACAACATTCGCGTTATCGAAACCTCGAGGACATCGAATCTCGGGTATCCTCAGATTCCGTAGGAACTGAAGGCAGCAACAATCAGGGTAACTCCCGAGGGGGTCTGCCGCCCGCGGAAAAACCCAGCAGCTGTTTGCTGCGGCGGCGACGTTCCATAACCTGCTGGAGGAAATCGCGCACCTCCTCCTGTGTCACGGTCATGGCCTGCGCGAGAAAAGGGTGCGTCTGCAGCTCTGTGGCGGTGAGGCGGTCCGCCGGATTCCGCTGCAGGCAGCATTCCACGAAATCGCAGAGCTCGTCCGAGTAGTATCGCTTTCGGGTAGTATCCTGCTCCTTCGCTGTCTTGGTCCTACTCCTTCGCAGCCCCACGGCGCGTCCTCCCGTCTCCTGTTGCTTCTTCTTCTTGCTCCCGCTTCTTCGCAGACTGCTCACTGACTGACGACGCGTCGCGCTGGACGACACAACAGCTGCCTGTGGTTGGCAGGGGGCGCACACCAACGGCTCCGACAGCCTCACCTCATCCGCCGCCAGCAATCTCTTTCCAGCGCGGGCGGATGAGCTGCTCGCACTCTCGCTACTACCGGTAGCTACGAGTCCTGGGGCAGCAGGTCCACCGCCCATATCTCCCGCGGCACTTGCGGTGGTACATGACCTTTCCGAAGCCAGAGCCGTCGCCGCCGGGACCGCCACGCCGGGTGCCACCTCCTCCGCGAGGCAACTGCTCGCCGGCACCGTTGCACTCACCATGCTGGTGCAAGATGGGGCCCCGCCAGTGGATGAACCTGCCGCCGAGAATGGCGTCGCCACCGAGTGATGTGCAGCGAACGAAGCTTTGCGCGATCCGCCGCCAAGCAGCACGCTGCCAGAGCAGGTGGCCACGCCGTGCGCTGTTCCGTTGCCTGAGGACGCGAGACCGCCGAGCACCAGCGGGCTCGGACGGGTGCTACACGTACTCGTACCGCCTCCCGACAACGTCGAGCCCGACAAGGTCGAGGCAACGAGCGGCAGCGGGCCCAGCAAATCCACTTTGTGGCGCTGGCTGGAGCTGCACTCATCAAAGGCATCGCGGCCCTCTTCCTCGTCGCTCGGCGAAAGTGTGATGCTGCGGTCACTGGACAAACTGTGATCTGAGTCATGGCCTACTATCAAGCTGTGATGGCCAGTCGTATTCGCAGAAACGCCGATTTCCGAAGGAGACACGCTGTTGGAGCGGCAATTCATATCACTAGTACTCTCTTTGCAGTCGGAGGCGCTCTCCATGGGGCTCACGTTCTCCACTGTCACATTCAGGCTCGCGTCGGCCGAATCAGGAACCGCGTCGCACTCCTCCAGCAACGCCCCCTCCTCGCAGCAGGCGGTGCTCGCACCGCTCGCGCTGCGCTCGCGAGCGCCAATGATGGTATCTCCATGCACAGCTGCATCCCCCCCTTCATTCCTGCTTTTCTTAACACCGCTTGCACTAGTCTCCGCTCCAACACGCTGCCATGGCAAAAGCACGCTACATGGCGTGCCGCCGGCCGCGCGGGGTGCGCTTGAAATTAGAATCTCAGGCGAAAGAGAATTCAGCGGCGCCCCCCCCTCTGCACTCGTGAGCGGGCTTCCAGCCTGGCTTCCAGCCTCGCTACTGAGCACCCCGTCGGTGCAAGAAGAACTACTCGACGAAGAGGAGCCCGACGATGACGAGGAACTGCTCGTGGCCTCTGAAATCTGCATCAGTGGATTTCGCAGGCGCGGAGGGCTCTGCATTTCGTGCGATACCCAGTCGCCCAGTCCTGTGGCCCAGCCGCCCGCCTGGTTCTTCCCCTTGGGCAACTGCCCGCTCGAGAGCTCGAACACGACGATTCCGAGACTCCATACGTCGCTGGGCTTCCCATATTTCCCGGAGCGAGCGTTTTTCGCCCCGATGTTGAACCGCTCCGGTGCCATCAAAGCGCGGGTGCCCACAAAGGTCTGGCACGCGTCCTCATCCACGGACAGCTTGCGAGAGACACCTGCGAAAAGAGAGAACGACATGATAATATCCTGATTGCGACGCTGAGCACCCTTATCGGAGTGCTGCATTGCACTCCACATTCGGAGTGCTGCTAAAAATTGATATCGATGAATTCCGATGCAAAATTTACACTTCAATGCAACAAGCTTACAAAAAACTCAACACCGCCTCGGAAGAGTCTTCCTCCCTTGTTGCCCCTCGCAACTACTTCCCTGGTCCCTCGGAGAATCAAAGACACCCATTGCTCCAGTGCCTGACACTGCCGGGTGGGCCCGCTTGCCGACACTTCAGCAAGGACCAAAGTATACTTGGCATCTAGCGACACGAAGTCGTATTCAATACCGAAATCCGTTAGCTTCACCTCCGCATCCGAGTTCAGTAAAATGTTTTCCAGTTTCACATCGCGGTGCACGATGTCGTTTAGATGCAAGGTGCGGAGAGCCTCTGTCACCTGGAGGACGAGAAACGCCAGGATGGGCTCCGGAATGCGAATGTCGCTCTTGCGGAAGACATCGGCCAGACTCCCCATGTCCATGTGCTCCAACACGATGTGGATGTTCGCCATGTCTTTGGTCATGTAAGCAGCGAACATCTTCACCTGCAGATTTTATCAAAATTTGAAAAATTGGCAATCACATCTGATACACTACTTGTGGTTCGCTGTCGTGACTACGTCTGCAAAATTGGCACGTCCTCCTATTGGTAGACTTGCCACATTTCGTCATCATCCTGGACCTCGGCCCCGAAAGCAGTGAGTTCGTAGAAAGACAAGACGAAAAAAGTAGAAGTGCGGTCCTACCAGAAACGGGCTCTGCGCGTCCGCCATGTCAATGAATATGTTGAGGTCGTTTACGAGCTGGGAATGCTCGTGGTCGCCTACCTTCATCATCTTCACCGCTAGTGGCGTGCCGGTGGGGGTATGCACAGCCTTGGTCACCACGCCCCCCGCGCCGTGGCCCAGAATTGCGCACCCGCTCATGTCAATGTCCTCCGGGTTGATGAGCTGCACTTGCCGTAGCTGCGCCGCGTTTCTCAGCGTCGACGAGGTGCAATTGCTCAAGTTCGAGGTCCCGGTCGTCTCCTGCTGCGAGCAGCTGCGCGAGTCTTCGTCCTCGTCGCGGTCGTTGTCGCGCTCGTTGTCCTGGTTTCCACCGTCATCGGTGTACTCGCCGTCCCTCTCAGCGTCGCTCGCCTCGTCCTCGCTGTCGAAAACGCGAGCCCTTCGCCGTCGCAGCGGAACGCGGCCACTTCGCTCCGCACGAGGCGCAACGGGATCGTACTGCGCGGCAGACGGCACGGCGGGATTCTCGAAGTGCGGCATTGTGCTACGTGTCGTAGGGGCATCCATATGCGTGTCATGCCTCACACTGTGGTGACTAGCAACAGGCCGGTCGTCCTGCAGCGGCATATTCTCGCGCTCCGCATCCGAAAGCCTCTCGGCGAGCTCGGCCACCGGGGCACACCAATCCCAGGGTGAAAACGCTGTCTCCTCTGGCGTGCGAGGCAGGCTGCGCGGTGAGAACCCGCCCTGGCTGGCACACACAAAACTGCTGCGGTCGATAAGCCGCTCCAGACGCGCGATGCTCCGCTCCTCCGATTTCCCGCCTGCGTTCCGCGATTCCGTAGCAGCGCTCAGACTGAGCCGGCGCTGCAGACTGCGGCGCTTGCGGCCCGCACCGTTTTCAGTCCTGGAGCTACCGGACATGGTAGCGGTACTGATTGAGGAACTCGCGCCAGAGGCAGCACCACAAGCGGTTCCCGCAAACTCCGTCAAGTCCTGCCGCTGGTCGCGAAAAGACGAGGCCGCTTCTCGCGAGTCCTGCAATATCGCTGCGCTTGTGTTACGACGGCGCAACGTCTTCGCACGCGCAGGCGCGGAGGTTTCGAGAACTACGGCGCTGTCACGAAACTCCCTGCTTTCGGCCACATGGTCCCCGCGCAACGAGCACGTACGCGAGCGACCTAAACCACGCTGCACTGCTCGCCGTGACTGCGCTTGTCGGTGCGCAGAGTGCAACCCCGTCTTCTGTGGAGTCTGCTGCGGCGTGTTGAACGGCCGTGACTGCTTGCGGTAGGCCAGAATCCCTTGCGTTCCAACTTTGAGGCCGATACCCTGCATGTGGCAGGTGTCCTCACATACGCTCATGTTCAGGCGGCAATCATCGGTACGGCAATCCGTCGCTTGCGACGTAAAACCAGAGGATATGCTGCTGAAAGACAGCATTTTTCCTCCACCTCAGATGAAAAAGATAACGTTTCGGCAGCAGAACGTTCACGTTAAAATATCACACGACCAGGCAGTTTGGCCTGCTGTACTATGGTGAAGAGAGACGCGCACCAATAGTTTGCAATCAGGCGCCGCCGAGGCTGCCCACAGATATTGTTAAAAAAGCGTGCATGTCCGCGCTACGCCTACTACAAAACGGACCACGCGTCTGTTTAGATGATGCTTGATACACAAATAATCAAAATTGGGGTCACGAATGCTTACTAAAAGCTTCTCTAGGATTGGACACTTGCATACGCTGAATCATTGAAGCCACTGTGAGCTACCACACTCCACTGCCAGCAAATGCAGACAATAAGTGCAATGGCATTTCATGGTCATGGTCCGGTGGTACTACTATGTCGCGCAAGAAATTGAATGCGCGTTCTCTCCGCCGTCACTGTAGCCCCAACGTCCAACAATCGTCGTAATTCGAATCGAAAATGTAGTCGTCTGATTGATGAAGCAAAACCTGCCTACAACGAGACCATTACGGGCAAAACCGATACACTGAAAAAACATGTCTCTCTACTAACAATACCAACTGCCGCACTCTGTACAGGGAATAAATACCACCTCGTGCTTGACAGAAGGAAAAAATAACCTATAGAAACGATCGTAAGGGGGGGGAGCGGGATCGTTGAATCGCAAAAGGAATGCAGAATACGCACTTCCTGGATGTTGTACAGGTTGTAGCGGCGCTCGAGTCGATCATGTCAGAGTTGCAATACTGCTCTCGCGCACTCTTGCACAGTAAACCAAACGCTCTCCGTCCGCTCCTCTCTCCCACGCATGAAACACGGCCAAGGAGCGAACACAACTACTGCGTACCTACGCCGCCACGACATGGCCACCGTGACCGTTGTCGGCACGAACCGGCGGGCACATGATCGCACAAACGCGAAAGGAAGCGCCGCTGGCGGCACATACTGATGACACTGGTACTGCTCGTACGAAGACTGTCTAGCCTTGACTCTTAGTCATACGCAGAACTCACTCTCATTGCTTTCAGTCATCCTCTTCGCTTTCTTGTTCTCCGTCATCGTCTGGCCAGTCCGCCTCGTCTTCGTCCTCCTCTTCTTCCTCTTCTTCCTCCTCCTCTTCCTCTTCCTCCTCCTCCTCGTCGATGCCGCTGCTCTCCAGCTCGTCCTCCTCCAGCTCCGCAGGCGTCGTGAAACTCGCGTTTGGCAGCACCATCTCGTCGGGAATCTCCTTGCCCGCGGCCTGCAGCTCCTGACGGTGCGCTTTTCTGCGCGCGCGCAGCTTCACCTTCACCGCGCGCACGATGTCGCTAAGAACGGGGTCGTCTCGCTGCGGAATGTCGTCCGGCGTGGCGTTGTACTTGAGGATTTCGTTTATTCGGCTCACAAGCTCGCTGCCGGTCGCGTCCGCCTTCTGGTTCTTCTTCTTCGTCACAAAGGCCGCCTGCTCAATGCGCCGCAGCTCCTTGTACGCATCCTTGCCCGTGTGCGGGTTCGGGTCACGAGGGCAGTCTTTCGCTTTGTGCCCGATTTCTTTGCACGAGTAGCACCTGATCTTCGCGTTCTTGGCCTTCACGTTTTCCTCGCCTCCCTGCTGCCGCTCTCGATCTAGAGGACGACGAGGGGGGCGAAGGGTTAGGGAGTTCCATCTTATGCAACTTGGGCGAAAAAATTCAAACGGAATCTCAACTACGCTCGTGGGACAACGAAGTGCTGCCATCTGTAGTACAGTACGTAGTACAGTACCCTCGATGTCGTCCTCATCGTCCTTGGACTCGTGCTTGGAGAACTTGCAGCCAATGGCCTGGATCCCGAGCTTGCCGCAGCACCACCACATCTCGCCTCCAAATTCGGACTGGTGGGTTCGGCACGACCAATTGAAGTTTTCGGATTCTAAATACTCCTTGCCGCAGTTTTTGCACGTCTTGGTGTCCTGCTCGAAGAGTTTTCGCCGCGCACGGTACTTCTTCCACCGCTGTTTCAGCTTGTCATAGTCTGCGCGATGGATATTGAGGAGGTGAGAGTCCGGCGATAAGGATCCATCCACCTTGTTGAGCGCTGTACTGGTGCGTTTTCCCATACCGATGCGCTCTAACCTTCGCATGATTACAGCTCATGATAGCGGGGACACCCCTGCAAACCATACTGAGTCGGCGAGCTACGCCATCACAGTATTTGAAATTTAATATTTTCAGCGATACCTTGTGACAACTCCTTGAGCTTGCTGGAGAGCTTATCTCGCTCCTTCGATATTCGCTCTTTGTCATCGTGCAGCTTCGACATCTCGGCGTGCTGCTTGGCAGCAGAGTCGTCTAGGTCTTGTTGGAGTTTGGCACCTGCGAGAAACGAGGAATAGAGTCGGCGAAAAACACGGCCTGTAATAAGGGTGATTCCTCGAAACACCAACCCTCCACAATGCTTGGCACAAAAAATCAGAATCTATCGTACAATCATTTTCCAGCCCCTTTTTCTTCGCCTGCAGTTCCGACTGCACCTTCTCGAGGAAGCTGGTCTCTTGCGCCAATTTCTCACGATGAAGCTCGAGATCCTCCTTGTATCTCGCGATCTGCGACAGCTTCTGGCCGGAAATCAGTTCTGTGTAGGCTATCTGGTCCTGCTGCACTTTGCGTTCGAGAAACAACGAGTTTGCCGAGGAGTGGAGATCGTGGACCTGACGGAGTTGAATTCACGCTGAATACTCGAGAATGGTCCACGCGCAAGTCCCGGCTGCCGTCTGTTCGTAAGCGCGCCCGGCGCTCGGCCGCCCCTTTCCATGGCATCGCTCGGAGCCCCTTACCATATACATGACTGTGGTCCTCTTTATCGATGTTTTGCACCGACCCACCCAGGCTTATCGTGATCGTGATTCAGTGGCCGAGCCTCGATGGGGGGAGATAAAATGCACGCAAAATCCAAACTTCGAAATTGGTCGAGACATTTTCACCCCTTTCATTTCGTACCTCCTTCGCCAGCACCTCGTTTTCGAGCTTGCTGAGGCTGGCGATGTTTTCGTTCTCCTCCACGGTAGTGGCTAGCGACTGAACGCGGGCCTCGGCGTCGAGGCCTCGCCTCCGGAGTAGCGTATTCTCGTGGTCCACTTTGTCCCGCTCCGCAGACAGCGTCTCCTTCTGCCGCTTCAGGAGGAGGTAACGGGCCTGGAGGATCTGCGCCGTCCTCTGCGCGGCCGCTTCCTTCGCCGCATTCATGTCCATGCGTTCGCGGGCTATTGAGGTTTTCTTCTTCACGAGGGTCAGCTTCTTCCGAAGCAAGGCACACTCGGCGACGGACGCCTTGTAGCGCCGCTCGGACTCACGCAGCTCGTGGCGAGTCATGGAGACCTGCGAGGAGGAGAAATTACACAGAACTGCGGCGGCGCGATGCCGTGCGGTAGCGCGCAGAGCAGTGCAGTACAGTTGAGTTTCTCAGCTTGTCGGAACAGACCGCGTACCGCCTCCAAAAGCTTGTCGCTGAGCTTTATTTCCGCAACGATGCCGTTTTGGGGAATGCCCTGCGTGATGTCCAGTTCAGGGCCGCCCTGTGTGTCGAAGAGTGGCATGATGTACTGCCGACACACCAGGCCGGCCAGCTCGGGATCCACATCGGGTAGCGGTTCGAGCCGGTCCTCCTTTTGCTTCATCGTGGCTCTCCCATCCGGACTCCCCGATGGGGAGAGAACCTGTGCCATGACTTTTGCGACCTTCTTTCTACCAGAAACCAATCGGGTACCAGGTGCACGACGCGGATTCTTCGTATTCGAAAAACGCCCTCTTTCAGCTATGCCACGTCATTTTCTTCGCTGGGTGGCAACGCGACAATCCGCTCGCATCGAAATGGAGTACAGGCGCCGCTGTTAGGCAATCCCTGAATCCCTCACGGCAATGGCGAATATAAGTCCTCGCTTCCTTGAGATTCGATCTGATTCTTGCGACGCGTCATTTCACTACTTACATGACGTGAACTTAATACTTATCGTAATTGATGATGAGATGCCTTGTTACAACAGGTCTACCGGAATACCTTCCTGTCTATTTGTCACTCAAACGAATTGCGCGACCGAACGCTCAGAAAGCCAAACTCACTTCGCTCCAGAACCTTGCCTGTCTCCCGCTCAGCAACAGGCTCAGATTTCACTATCCCGTACAATCACAATACCTACTCTGTTTCCCGCGCCCCCTCGAGGTGCCAACGAACAACACGAGGGGGGCATCCCGGCCGCAGTCGCAATTGGAATGAGCACAATGAAGTTTTTGTACAGTGCAGTCAGGTTCCCAATGCCCTCGACTTTGCGGGTTCCAAAGTGTAAATGTACGTACAGAAAGCCGTTCCCCCCGGCGGTGTACAGTTGGCAAAGACTGCAGCGGAGAAGCATCTGATCTCCGACTACGCCGAATCGGCAGCGCCAGGCCTCGTCAAGTAGTTCCGCGCCACTGGCATCCGGGACGCGTCCACGCCCGCCCGGGTCGCTTCCTCTACGGTCCTCGTCTACGGTCGCGTGTGTTTCGTGAGCAGGTCATCCACATCGTCCAAATATACGTAAATTATGCGCATTCCCTCTACGAGGCATCCTACGGCCATAATCGCCGCACTGATCGGTTCGGCCTTCCAGCTCCATTCCCTCTGATAGCTCGCGCCGATGCCCATAACGAGACAAAACAGGCACGAAACAAAGCTCACCCAGAACAGGTGGTTCGTGAATTTATGGCCCGGCGTGTCGCTGCGTGCGAAAAAGCGCACGCACGCAATTACGAAGTAGACGGTACCCGATTTCCAGGCGAGAAGCTCGCACCACAGCGTGATGTTCTCGTCGGCACGCTCGTGATCCTCGAACCTGAGCAAACGGCATATTGAATACATATGATATTTCTCATTGTCTTCACTTATCGGTAGGATATGATACCGAACTGTTTCGAGACCACCGGCGCGCCCAGCCCGACACCAAATCGGACGCGCGGGATTCGTAATACCGTTGAATCTTTGCCACTCTCCAAAATTCTGCGTTGGAGGGACGCGGGAGAGCACAGAATGGTTCCGTTAATGCCGATAGTTCGCGAGCCAATTCCTGCAAACTAAAAACTCCTCACCACTTGTTCCAGAACCTGAATTTCCGGCCCGCCTTGAACATGAGAGCCACACTAGAAAGCAGCATGATCATGCCAATAGCCACCGACAGGATCTGCTCCCGCGACAGGTCCACTTTTCTCTCCATCAGCAATGTCGCTTCCTCCTCCTCATCGTCTTCATCACCTTTTCGACCGTCCCGCGCGCCATATTTTCCCCATCGGCTCTCTTTCCAGAAACGGGTCAGGCAACACACGGAGGAAAGACCGTGCGCAACGGACTGAAAAGGGGGAGGGAAAAACTTCACGTGTGCCGAGGAACGGCGACAGACCCGAAGGTCGTCTCGCGAGTCTAGCCGTACCAGTGGCGCATTGTAGTACTGCGTATTGTAGTACTGCGAATGAAAAATGCGGGGACCGCCTCCGGCTTGGCACACAACATGCTTCTGCCGCGCGAGTACCGCGTACCTGAAGTCCGATGCAATACAGCGAGACGCCGATGTCCTTGTAGGCCGCCGAAAAAGCGAGAATTGCCACCATGAAGCTCACGCCGCAGTCAATAAGTGAGGTGACCACCAGTCGGTTCACCCACTTTCGCTCACTCTGCGTCAAAATGTCCAGCTTGCTATACGAGTCCAATGGGAGGTTGAGACCTGTAGGGCAGAGTAAGGGGCACGGGTCCGGTGGAGGAATATGATATACCTGTATTTGTAGTATATGACTCCAATATGATTCCAATATACATGCGAATCTGAGACCTGTACACAACAGTCACGAAGTCCTAGTTTCTCGCCGCTGCTACTGGTACCTGCCACGGAACTGCTCGTGGTGCTCAGACTGGATCGCTTCCGCAGGCTTCCTTCGCCACCACCAGATGCGCCGATCACGTTCGGCACCACGGGTGTTGGGTTCACCTTCCCCTGCATCTCAATCTCTTTCTCCATGCTCGGCACGCTTGGTTATGCTAACAACGTCAACAACTGCTTTCCTCCAAATCTTCACGCACAACCACAGTGGCAAGCGCTTACAGCCAGTCCTGCACAACGAAATATTGATCGTAGTACGCAGCGCCACTCTCTCGTCGGTGTTTAACCTGCGCTGCTCACTCTTTGCAACCCCGAGAGGACACGAACAAACATCCTCCGTCCTTCTCATGTTTTTGCGCTGTGTACACACCCGCACACACTCGCGGAAACCCGCTGAAAATACACACATAGCATCTTCACTCTCCACGCAATCCTCTGCGCGCCAAACATACTCCGCACATCTGATGGCAACTTCGCTGGGCGATACCAGCAGGATTCTGTACAGAAGCACGGTGCGCTTTCATAGTCAGGGCGCACACTGCAGGAGATTCCCAAGAGGATGACAAAATGCGTGCCCCAGGCTTGCGTCGAGCGACACAAGCGTCCGCCCGCTTCCGCGGCCACCACGAAGAATTTGTGTATCCTGAGTCGCGTCACAGCATGCCTATCTCTTGACCTCCTTCCCCTTTGAGAACATTACTCCTCTGCGGCTCGCGCCTGTTCTCATATTTGTTACGGTTCCGACTCCGTGTGCTAGGTTGTCCACGAACTCGCCTTCAAACATCGTGTCTCCCTCCACCAGGCAGCCTGCAGAGCATCGGGAGA